>ENA-ORTQ01003407-ORTQ01003407.1-human-gut-metagenome-genome-assembly--contig:-NODE-3407-length-11983-cov-2.797619_pt1 | contig 11983 bp, 7 predicted proteins | sample MGYA00241912_ERZ509188 | MGnify/ENA primary metagenome ERZ509188 (study PRJEB26280, sample SAMEA2338849) | human gut metagenome | biome: human gut; feature: human-associated habitat; material: faeces...
TGCCACCCGCGCCGAGGATCAGTTCCGCCTGACCGCCGACCAGCTGCGCGCGGCTATCACGCCCAGGACGAAGCTGCTGATCTTCCCGTATCCCAACAACCCCACGGGCGCAGTCATGAGTGCCGCCGAGATGGAGGAGATCGCCGCCGTCCTGCGCGAGACGAATGTGCTGGTGCTGTCCGACGAAATTTACTCCGAGCTGACCTACGGCCTGGACCGCCACGTTTCGATTGCGTCGCTGCCCGGCATGGCGGAGCGCACGATTGTGGTCAACGGCTTCTCCAAGTCCTACGCCATGACCGGCTGGCGCTTGGGGTACGCTGTCGGCCCTGCGCCGCTGATCAAAGTCATGACGAAAATTCACCAGAGCTGCATTATGTCGGCCCCCACCACCAGCCAGTACGCCGCCATCACGGCGCTGCGCCAGTGCGACGACCAGATCGAGATGATGCGCGATGAGTACAACCGCCGCCGCCGTTACGTCGTCAAGGCGCTGAACGAGATGGGCCTGACCTGTTTTGAGCCGCGCGGCGCGTTCTACGTGTTCCCCTCCATCCAAATCAGCGGCCTGACGAGCAGTGAATTCTGCGAGCAGCTGCTGCGGGAGAAGGAAGTCGCCATCATTCCCGGCTCGGCCTTCGGTGCGTCGGGCGAGGGTTACGCCCGCATCAGCTATGCGTACAGCGTAGACCATTTGCAGACTGCCATGAAGCGCATCCGTGAATTTTTAAAGGAACACGGCTGGATACAGAAATAAAACAACAGGAGAGTGACCAACAGTGCAATACCGCGCGGTAACGGTGCTGGCCCCGGCCAAGCTGAACCTGTCGCTGGACGTTGTGGGCACGCTGCCCAACGGCTACCACGATCTGGACATGGTCATGCAGACCATCGACCTGTACGAAAAAATCACGCTGCGCCGCAGCAATGACCTGACGCTGACCCTGCCCGGCAGCTTTGTGCCCGCCAACGATAAAAACACCGCCGTCAAGGCGGCGCTGGCGTTTTTCCACTACACCGGCCTGCTGGCGGGCGTGGATATGACGATTTACAAGCGGGTGCCGGTGCGTGCCGGCATGGCGGGCGGCAGTGCTGACGCTGCGGGCGTGCTGGTTGGTTTGAACGAACTGTACAACGCCCGGCTTTCCATGAGCGAACTGTGCGCCATCGGCGCGGGCATCGGCGCGGATGTGCCGTTTGCGCTGCTGGGCGGTACCTGCGCGGCGTGGGCGATGTGATGAAAGCCCTGCCGCCCTGCCCGGACTGCTGGTTCGTCGTGGCGATGCCCAGCGTCGGAGTCTCGACGCCCGAGGCCTTTGCCCGGTATGACACGATGGGCAGCCCGGTCCACCCCGACTGCGAGGCCCAGGAACAGGCCATCCGCGCCAACGACCTGCGAGGCGTCTGTGCGGCGGCGGGCAATGCGCTGGAACACTGCTCCGGCGCGGTGGAAACGCCCGCCATCTGTAAAACGCTGCGGGCGCATGGGGCCGTCACGGCCCAGATGACCGGCAGCGGCGCTGCGGTGTTTGGCATTTTTGACGACGAGAACGCCGCCCGCAATGCCGCCGTCGAGCTGAAAAAGGGCTACAAGCAGGTCTATGTCTGCAAGCCCACCCATGGCGGCCCCCGCGTGACGGTCCGCCGCGCGTTTGGCACCAAGAAATAAGTTTACAAGCTCCCCTTTCTGCCCATACTCCGGTTGAAAGGGGAGAACTGTTATGACAAAACATACCCGCCGCGTGCTGGAATTGGGCGTAGGCCTGGCGTTGGCACTGGCCATTGTACTTACTGTCGGCGCCGATTGGCACCAGCGCACCGCCGCCCAGGTACGGGCGGACACCCTGCGGCTGCATATTCTGGCCAACAGCGATACGTTGGACGACCAGCTGTTGAAATTGCAGGTGCGGGACGCCGTTTTGGCTGCCCTGCCGCCCGCTGTGACCAAAGCCGCAACCCCGGACGAGGCTGCTGCGGCCCTGCAATACGCACTGCCCGCCTTGCAGCAGGCCGCCGACACGGCCCTGCACCGCGCCCACAGCCCCCAGGCCGCCCGCCTGCGGTTGGAACAGTGGGACTTTGCCGCGCGGGACTATGGCAGCTTCACCTTGCCGGGCGGGGCTTACACAGCCCTGCGCATTGAGTTGGGCGAAGCCCGGGGCCGCAACTGGTTCTGCGTTTTGTATCCAGCTCTTTGCGTCTCCGGCAGCACCGCCGCCTACCCCACCGCTGATGAAAACGCGCTGGTGTTTGGAAGGTTTGAGGTAAGGTGTGCGGTTGCGGACTTTATAGGCAGATTGGCTTCCCCCGCGGGGGAAGCTGTTAGCGGCTTGCCCGCTGACTGATGAGGGGCGGCCTTGCCGCTGCCGCCCGCAAATGGGCCGCTGCGGCATATGCGCTCCTCATCCGGCCCTTCGGGCCACCTTCTCCCAAGGGAGAAGGCTATTAGAAAGGACACCGCCATGCTAAACTTCATCCTCGGCCCCTCCGGTTCGGGCAAATCCTATCAGATGCTGGCTGAACTGCGCGCCCGTGCGGAACGCGGGGAGCGCAGCATCCTCATCGTACCGGAACAGTTCACATCCTCCACCGAAGGGCAGCTCTACCGCACCCTGGGGGACAGCCTTTCCGCTTATGTGGAAAGTTACTCCTTCACCTCGCTGGCGGAGGCCCTGCTGCGCCGTTACGGTGGGGCGGCGGTGCCCACCCTGACCGAGGCGGGCCGCGCCCTGCTGCTGCGCCGCGCGACGGATTCGCTGCTGGACAAGGTCGTCTACTACAACCGCCAGCGCCGCAGCGCGGCTTTCTGCGAGAAAGCGGCACAGACCATCAACGAACTGAAAAGCGCCGGTGTAACGCCGGAAATGCTGGCCCGGTACGCCAACGCCCCCGGCGCTGACCGCGAAAAACTCAGCGAACTGGCGCTGATCTACAACGCCTACGAGGGGCTGCTGGCCCAGAGCGCCATGGATCCCGGCGACCGCCAGCAGCGCGCCGCCGAGCGGTTGGACGCAGCTTTTTTCGCGGGCTGCGCGGTCTACATAGACGAGTTTGATACCTTCAACGCGCCGAAGCGTGCCCTGCTGGCCGCCATGCTGCCGGCAGCCGACGTCACGGTCTGTCTGTGCTGCGACGGCGAGCAGGACACCGCCGGCGGCATGGGACTGTTCAGCGGTGCCAAAAATGTTGTCAATACGTTAAAACGTATGGCTGCGGATGCCGCCATCCCGACACACACCGTCGTGCTGTCCGACGACCGCCGCCACGCCGACGCCCCGGCCCTGGCCGAGCTGAACCTGCTGCTGGCCGACCCGGCCTACACGCCGGACGTCACCGTTGACCCCGCGCACCCGGCCATCACCTACCACGCCGCGGCGTCCCGTCAGGCCGAGGCCAAGGCTGTCGCCGCCGAGATCGCCGCCCGCGCACGGCAGGGCACGCCCTACAGCCGCATGGCGGTCATCTGCCGCAATGCCGACCAGTACTTAGCGCCGCTGCGGTATGAGTTCCGCCTGCAGAACATCCCGCTTTTCTGCGACGAGGCAACCAGCCCCGAGAATACCGCCCCGGCCCGCGCCGTGCACGCCGCGCTGGATCTGCTGCGCGGTGTGTCGAGCCGCAGCGTGCTGCGTCTGCTGAAAACCGGCCTTGTTGACCTGCCTGACACCCAGCAGTGCGCACTGGAAAATTACGCCTACACCTGGAGGCTGACCGCTGCCGATTGGCGTGTGCCCTTCACCCGCAGCGCAGCTGGCTATGCGGGGCACGACACAGAGCAGGATAAACGAACGCTGGCCGACGCCGAGGCCGCACGCGCCTTTATCATGGAGCAGGTCGCGGACTTTATCGCCAAAGCGTCCGGTGCGCCCGCCGCCGCGCTGACCAAGCAAATTTTTATCTTTTTGCAGGCCCTCGGCGCAGAGAAAACACTGGACCGCCTGGCCGGAGAGCTGCGCACGCAGGGCCGTCTGCCCGCCGCCGATGAAGTCCTGCGGGAGTGGAACACCGTCATGGGCCTGCTGGATCAGCTGGCTCGGCTGCTGGGCGATGAAATTTTACCCCCCGCCGACTACGCTGAGCTGTTCACCCTGCTGCTGCGCACCACCGACATGGGGCACATCCCCCAAAGTCTGGACAGCGTCATCGTGACGACGGCGGGCCGTATGCGCCTGCCCGAGACCGACGCCGTCTTTGTAGTGGGACTGCTGGAGGGCGAGTTTCCCCAGACACCCGGCGACCAGGGGCTGTTGACCCATGCCGATCGTGACATGATGATGGAGAACGGCGCAGAACTGCCCGACTGCTTTGCCAACAAGGTGCTGCGCGAGGGCATCTGCTTCTACAAGGCGCTGACTGTGGCGCGGAAGTACCTTTGGCTCAGCTGGCCCAGTGCCGCCCACGGTGAGGACACCGCCCCCGCCAGTGCCGCGCTGGCCCAGGTGCTGCAATATCTGGCTGTGCCGCCTTACGCGCCCACTGCGGCCCAGCTGGCCGCCGCACCCGCCGCCGCGCTGGATGTGCTGGGGCTGCTCAGCCAGCAGCCTGGGGCGGAGGAAGCCGCCGCCGGTGCCGCCGTGCGGGCCGTACTGGATGCGAACCCCGCACTGGCCCCCGGATACGAGGCCGTGCGCCGCGCCGCCGATACCGCCGGTGCGGAACAGCGGGTGGAGAACACCGAAGAACTTGAAAAACTGCTGGGCCGTGGGCTGCGCATCAGCCCCACCCGGTTTGAAAAATACCAGAACTGCCCATTTGGGTATTTTTTACAGTATATCGTCAAAGCTGCGCCACGCCAGAAGGCCGAGCTGGCCCCGAACATCAGCGGCACGCTGACCCACTGGGTGCTGGAAAACGCCCTGCGCCGCCAGGGAGCCGCGTTCCGCGACCTGACGCCGGAGCAGCTGGAAACACTGGTCAATGACCTGGTGGACGAGTACGTGACCGAAAACCTGCCCGGAATGACCGTGCGGATGGAATATCTGGTGGCCCGCATCCGCCGCAATCTGGTGGGGCTGCTGGGCTTCATCCAGCGCGATCTGCACCAGTCGGGCTTCCAGCCGGTGGCGTTTGAGCTGCGCATCAACGACCGCCCCGATGCCGACGACCCTGGCGCGCCCCGCATTGACCCGGTGGAACTGTGCGACGACGCCGGGCACACCGTGCGGGTGGTGGGCACGATCGACCGCGTGGACGCCATGCCGCTGGAAAAACTAGGCAAGACCTACCTGCGGGTCGTGGACTACAAGACCGGCGGCAAAGAGTTTAAATTAAAGGAAGTCTATTGCGGCCTGGACTGCCAGATGCTGTTGTACTTATTTACGCTGGAACGCAACGCCGGGGCGCAGTTCCCGGGGGCAGCGGCGGCGGGGGTGGAGTACCTTTTGGCAGATCCCGCGCCCGAGAGCGTTGAGCGCTGTGAATTGACCGAGGACGGCGACCCCACGCCCAGCTACCCGATGAACGGCCTGCTGCTGGACGACGAGAGTGTTTACCGTGCCATGGACACGAAGGGCACCGGCGAGTTTGTGCCGCTGAATTTCAACGCCAAGACCGGCAAGGTGACCAACGGCAAAAGCACGTTGGCCGACGAGGCCAAGCTGGGCCGCATCCGGGATCACCTGGACGGCCTGCTGATCGATATGGCGGCGAATTTGTACAGCGGTAAAATCGACGCCGAGCCGCTGTGCGTCGGGAACAAATCCCCCTGCGCCTACTGTGATTTCCGCACCGCCTGTGCCCACCGCGACGGCGAGCACGAACGGACAATTACGATAAAAGACGACCCGTTTGCAGAATAAGATAAGGGAGACCCCCATGCCTGAACAACCCAAAATTCAATTTACCCCGGCCCAGGCGGCGGCCATCACGGCGCGGGGCGGCAGTCTGCTGGTCTCGGCGGCAGCTGGGTCCGGTAAGACCCGCGTACTGGTCGAGCGTGTTGTCGGCCTCATCACCGACCCCGAGCACCCGGCCAACGCGGACGAACTGCTCATCATGACCTTCACGAATGCCGCCGCGGCCAAGCTGCGGGCGGATATCACGGCCCGCCTTGCCCAAGAGGTCCGCGCCCACCCCGGCAACATGAATCTGCGCCGCCAGCAGCTGCTGTTGCAGCGGGCGTCCATCGGCACGGTGGACGCCTTCTGCCTGCATTTTGTGCAGCAGCATTTCGCCATGCTGGATGTGCCGCCCGACTTTGAGACCGCCGAGGAAGCCGACCTGGCCCGCATTGAGCAGGAAACGCTGGCTGCCACGCTGGAGACCGCCTACACAGACCCGGATTTCCGCGCCTTTGCCGACCTGTACGACCGGGGCCGTACCGACAACACGGCCGGGGACGCCATCCTCGACCTCTACCACTTTACCCGCGCCCTGCCGCACCCGGCCGCGTCGCTGAATACTTTTGCCGAAATGTGGCAGCAGGACGCCCCGCCCCAGGAGACCGCCTGGGGCAAAGAACTGTTGGGCATTGCGCTGGCCCGCGCCCAGGGCGCAAAAACGCTGCTGGAAAGCGGTGCGGCCATTGCAGCCCGGGACGAAAAAGCCGATGCCGCCTACACAGCCGTCATGCAGGACGACGCGGCCCGGGTGGGCAATCTCTGCCACTGGTTGGCCGAAGGCGACTGGGATAAATGCCTGGCCGCGCTGGACACGGTCTTTGCGGGCTGGCGGCGGGCCGGGGCGGTCAAGGGCGGCAAGGACGCCAACCAGGCCGCAAGCGCGGCATCCGAACTGCGTGACCGCGCCAAGAAGCAGATGGAGAGCCTGCGCAAGGACGCGCTGCTCTGCACAGCTGATGAGTTTGCTGCCGACCGCCGCCGTGCCGCGCCCCTGGTGGCCGCGCTGGTGCGGGCGACGCAGACCTTCGCCGACAACTGCTTTGCGGCCAAGTGCGCTGAAAAAGTATTGGACTACGCCGATTATGAGCACCTGACGCTGGATCTTTTGCTGACCGAGGACAACGAGCGCACGCCGCTCTGCCGCACGGTCAGCGCCCGCTACGCCGCCGTACTGGTGGACGAGTACCAGGACACAAACGCTTTGCAGGACGCCATCTACTTTGCGCTGGCCCGGCCCGAGGCCGACAACCTGTTCTTTGTCGGCGATATCAAGCAGAGCATCTACCGCTTCCGTCTGGCGGATCCCAGCATTTTTGTGGGCAAACAGCAGCAGTGGCGGCCCTATCCGCAGCCCGTGCCCAAGCCCGCCACGCTGGCGCTGGATGCCAACTTCCGCAGTGCGCCCGGCGTCATCGAGGGCATCAACTACCTGTTTGAGACCTTCTTCTCGGAGGGGCTGGGCGGCGTGCAGTACGGCGACGGCCAGCGCCTTGTTGTGGGCCGCAAGGACAGCGACTACCGCGGTATGTGCGAGATCGACGTCATCGACGGCGCGGATGTGGACGGCGACGCGGCGGCCATTGCCCGGCGCATTGCCGAAATGGTCGAGACCGGCTTTGCCGTGCGCGGAAAGGATGGCGTGCGCCCCTGCAAATACGATGATTTTTGTATCCTGCTTCGCGGCCGCAAGGGCTTTGCCGCCTACGAGGGCGCACTGCGCACGGCGGGCATCCCGGTGTTTGCGGACTCTGCCACCGATTTGCTGGACGAACCGCACATCCGCCCCTTCGCGGCGCTGCTGCGCGTTATCGACAACCCTGCGCAGGATATCCCGCTGGCGGCGGTGCTGCTCAGCCCCTTGTTCCCCTACACGGCGGATGATTTAGTGGCACTGCGCTGTGCCTGCCCGGAGGGCAGCCTGTACGGTGCGGTGCTGCACGGCGGGCAGGCACAATTTGCCGTCTTTATCGAGGCACTGACCGAGTACCGCCGCCTGGCCCGCACACTGCCGGTGGATGAACTGATCGAGGAACTGCTGGCCCGCACCGGCTACCTGGCCGCCGTGGGCGCACTGCCCGACGGCCCGCGCTGCCGTGAGGACCTGTTGAGCTTTACGGCCTGGGCTGCCGGTGCAGGCCGGGCGGGTCTGCCGTCGCTCATCCGCGCCATGGACGCCGCCGCAGCCAACGGCGGCCTGAGCCAAAGCGTGGGCGGCCAGACCCGGCCGGGGTGCGTCTCCATCATGACAGTACACCGCTCCAAGGGTCTGGAATTCCCGGTCGTTTTTGTGGCGGACACCGACCACAAATTTAACCAGAGCGATGCCATCCGCCCGGTGCTGACCCACAGCCGGCTGGGCGTCGGCGTCATGCTGCGCGCGCCCCGTGCGGCCAAGCGGTTCAAAACGCTGCCCTATGCGGCGCTGGCCCAGGCTATCCGCACTGAGACATTGAGCGAGGAAATGCGCGTTTTGTATGTGGCGCTGACCCGTGCCCAGGATGCGCTCATCATCACCGTGCCGCTGAAAAAGACCGCCAGTGCGCTGAAAACACCGGCCCTCTGCGCGGCAGCCGAGGCCACCGGCAGTGAGTCGATGCGCAGTATGGGCAGCTGGGCCGGGTGGATACTGACTGCCGCCATGCTGCACCCGGACAGCGACGCGCTGTGGGGGTACACGAGCTTTCTGCCCCACCACCGCCCAACGGAGGTGCCGCTGACGATACGTCTGGTGGAGCTGCCGGAAAATGCCGAGCAGCCGCCCGCCCCCCGCGCGCCCCAGCCCGACCCGGCCACGGTCGAAATGCTGAAAGCCAGCTTTGCCTGGCACAGCCCCCGCGCCGCGCTGGAAAAAGTACCCGCCAAGGTCAGCGTCAGCGCTGTGGCCCATGCGGCCCGCCCGGTGGCATTGGAACGCCCGGCCTTTTTGCAGAAAACCGGCATGACCGGGGCCGAGCGCGGTACCGCCATCCACGCCTTTATGCAGAGCGTACCCTTCGACGGCCCTGCGCCCGACCTGGACGCCGAGGTCAAACGCCAGACGGATTTGCAGCTGTTGGATGCCGCGCTGGCAGACAAGCTCGACCTGGACGCCGTGCGGCCCTTCTTTGAGAGTGCAGTCTGGCGGCGCATCCGCCATGCGAAACAAATTTTGCGGGAGGAACCGTTCATCACGGCCCTGCCCGCCGCCGAAGTCCCCCCCGCCGCACAGCAGGGGAGTGCCGCCGAAGCGGAAGTGCTCGTGCAGGGCATCGCCGATTTGGTACTGGTGTTTGATGAGCACGCGGAAATTCTCGACTACAAGACCGACCGCAGCCGCGACGCGCAGTACTATATCGACGAGTACGCCGCCCAGCTGCGGCTCTACCGCCGTGCGTTTGCCCAGCGGCTGAGCGTCCCCGTGACGAAGCTGACGATTTACAGCTTTGCCATCGACGACGAGATCGACGTGCCGCTGGCGTAAAAACAGGCTGTAGGGGCCGGGCATGCCCGGCCCGCGACCTTGCAATTACTGCCCCTTTATCTTTTGCATCGTAGGGAGGGGTCTTGACCCCTCCGCGGGACGTCGAGGACGCCGCCCCCTACATCTTTCGTCATGAGCTTTCCGCCATCCGTAGGGGCGGGATTCCTCCCTTCCGGGCCGTATCCCAATATCACAAACAAAAAAGGTCGTGCCGACAATCCATCGTCAGCACGACCTTTAGTATTTATACCAATTTACGCCTGTCTAAACCGGCTCAGGAACTCCACCGTCTTTGCATTCTGCGGGTGCTCAAAGATATCGGCGGGGGTGCCTTCCTCACAGATGACGCCGTCGGCCATGTAGACCACATGGCTCGAAACATCCCGGGCAAAGGCCATCTCGTGGGTGACGACGATCATCGTCAGGCCCTCCTTCGCCAACTGGCGCATGACGGCCAGCACCTCGCCGACCATCTGCGGGTCAAGGGCGCTCGTCGGCTCGTCGAACAGCAGCACTTCGGGCTGCATGGCCAGGGCGCGGGCAATCGCCACGCGCTGCTTCTGGCCGCCGGAAAGCTGGCGGGGCTTGGCATGGATATAGGGTGCCATGCCGACCTTTTCCAGGTTTTCCAACGCGGTCTTCTGCGCAGTTTCTTTATCCTGGTGCAGCACGTAGCGCAGACCTGCCGTGCAGTTGTCCAGCACAGTCATGTTGTTGAACAGGTTGAAGCTCTGGAACACCATGCCCACCTTGGCGCGGTAGGCGCAGGGGTCAGACCCCTTGGCGGTGATGTCGTTGCCGTGGAACAGTACTTTGCCGTTCGTGGGCGTCTCCAACAGGTTGATGCAGCGCAGCAGTGTGGATTTGCCGCTGCCGGACGCACCGATGATGCAGGTGACGTCACCCGCGTTGACGGTAAAGTCAACGTCACGCAGGACAACGTGGGTGCCGAAGCTCTTGGAGAGATGGCGCACCTCGATAACAGGCTCAGACATGGGCTGCACTTCCCTTCATATCCAGATTCTGGGACTCGTGGTTCGGGTCCGGGGCGTTGTACATACCGCTGGTGTAGGCCAGCGAGTCGGTGGTGTTCAGGTCGTAGTTCTGCGGGCCGTCCAGCGCTTTCTCCCACAGGCGCAGCAGATAGCTGGCAAACAGCGTCATCGTCAGGTAGATGACCATGACGATGGCCGCGCTCTCAAAGTAGGTGTACAGTGCGCCGACAACGCTTTTGTGTACAAAGAACAGGTCGGTGATGGAGATAACGGACAGAACCGACGTATCCTTGATGTTGATGATGAAGTTGTTGCCGATCTGCGGGATGATGTTGCGCAGTGCCTGGGGCAGAATGACGTGGATCATCGTTTGCCAGTGGTTCATACCGATGGCTTTTGCGCCCTCGGTCTGGCCCGGGTCAATGGACACGATACCGCCGCGGACTGTCTCGGCCATATACGCGCCGGTGTTGATGGACACGATGAAGAAGCCGGCCTGCCACATACCCATCTTGATGCCGAAAACCTGCAAAAGGCCATAGTAGATGAACACAGCCTGCACGATCATGGGCGTGCCGCGGAACAGCTCCACATAGCAGCGCAGGAAGATGTGCAGAATTTTCAAGAGCACGCGCTTCCACACCGGGTCGCGCTGCTTGTCCACCGGGATGGTCTGCAATGCGCCGACCGCAAAGCCGATCAGGCAGCCGAAGAATGTGCCGACCAGTGCCAGCAGCAGGGTAGTGCCCGCACCGCGCAGGTACGAGAAGCCGTACTTTTGCAGCACTGTGGCACAGTTTGCGAAAAAGTCTTGCATGAGAGTCTCCTTTATGTTTCCTCAACACCGAAGCCCCTGCCGCGCAAAACGGCAGGGGCGGACGGCATTAGTTGTCGCTCAGGGGCTGAACGCTGATGGCTTCATCCATCAAGGCATTGTAGTCGTCGGTGGTCATGGTGGCCAGCACCTCGTTGATGGCATCCTTCAGCGCGGTGTTGCCCTTCTTCATCGAGATGCCGATGTTGATATCCTCGTCGCTGACCTGGAAGTCACCGTCGCCGCCGCCGAAGTCCAGCAGCGTAAAGTCGGGGTAGGCGACCAGTGCTGCCTGGCCGGTGGGGCGGTCGGTGACGACGATGTCGCAGGCACCGCTGTTCAGGGCCACCAGCATGGCGGGGGCCGTCTCCTGTGCGGGCAGGATGTTGGCGTTTTCGATCTGCGGCAGACAGGTGTCATACCAGATGGTGCCCAGCTGGCTGGTAGCGGTTGCACCGGCCAGGTCAGCCACGCTGGCGGCGTTGGCGTAGGCGCTGTCCTTCTTGGTCAGCGTGATGATGGAAGCGTAGTAATAGGGGTCGCTGAAGTCAACCTGGGCGGCGCGCTCAGCCGTGATGGACTGACCGGCGATGACGCAGTCAACGTCGCCGCTCATGACGGCGGGGATCAGGCTATCCCAGTCCAGCTTGACGATCTGAACCTTCTGGCCCAGGGCCTCGCCGATCTTCTTCGCCATCATAACGTCGTAGCCGTAGGCGTAGTCGCTGGAACCGCGGATCTCAACAGCGCCGTTGGAATCGTCGCTCTGGGTCCAGTTGTAGGGGGCGTAGGCGCACTCCATGGCAACGGTCAGGGTGGTGGGGTCACCGTCGCCGTCCGGGGCGGCGGTGTCAGCGGCGGCCTCAGTGCTCTC
>ENA-ORTQ01003426-ORTQ01003426.1-human-gut-metagenome-genome-assembly--contig:-NODE-3426-length-11921-cov-4.389348_pt1 | contig 11921 bp, 6 predicted proteins | sample MGYA00241912_ERZ509188 | MGnify/ENA primary metagenome ERZ509188 (study PRJEB26280, sample SAMEA2338849) | human gut metagenome | biome: human gut; feature: human-associated habitat; material: faeces...
AGCAGGTGTTCACGGCGGATTCGGAAACATGGGTGTGCGATTACGACATCGACATCGGTTTCACCATGCCCGATGAAGTGCCGGATGGCACCCGCATCGTAGACACGAACAACAACGACATCACTAAGATCAGGACCTCGTCCAACGGGGCCAGCTATGCCGGTCAGTTCAAGGTGCTGTACCCCAAAGACAGCGTAAGCGACCAGACCGGCGCGGTGCAGATGTCGCTGCACGCCAATGTCTACAAATATGCCATTTACTATGCGCTGTGCGCGGAAACCAGCAAATACGGCACCTTGCAGCGGTATATGTGCGACACCGACCCGACTACCGAGATTAGGCAGTCCACTTTCAGCCGGTATTCCGCTACGCCGTCTGATACCCCAGACGAACCGGAAACGCCCACTGAAACCACGCTCATCATCCAAAAGGTAGAAACCGGCACGAACACACCGCTTTCCGGCGCGACTTTTGAGGTAAAGACCCCGGACGGGACTGTCCTCGGCAGCTTTGTTACGGATACCAGCGGCAAGATCATCATTCCGCTGACTCTTTCCGGCCAGTATGTCATCACGGAGAAAGCGGCGCCCAAGTGGCACATGCTGGGCACGGAAACCTCTAAGACTGTTTCCGTGGACTACGGCAATACCGCGACCGTCACCTTTGAAAATGCACCCTATGGCAATCTGCGCGTGGACAAGATCGACGCAGACAGCGGCGCCTCTCTCGCCGGTGCAACTGTGGAAATCAAGCACATCGAAAGCGGCGTCACCCAGACCGGCACCACCGACCTCGGCGGCAGCGTGTACTTCGATAAGCTGAAGTCCGGTGCATATCAAGTGCGTGAGGTGTCTGCACCCAGCGGCTATGTCAAGGACGACCAGACCTATACTGTCAATGTGACCTCCGGCACGGAAACCAGCTTTGTGCTGAAAAATCAGGCAAAGCCGGGTCTTATCATCACCAAGTACGATGAGCAGACCCACGAAGTTCTGCCCGATGTGACCTTTGAAATTTACCGCGATACCGTCCTCATCGGCTCGTTCTCCACGGACGAGATGGGTCAGATCCGCCTGACCGACCTCCAGCCGGGAACCTATCTGGTAAAGGAGGTGTCCACCAGTGCAGGCTATGTGCTGGACAGCACACCGCAGCAGATCGAACTGACCGCAGGCGGTGGTATCAAAACGCTGACTTTCTTCAATACCGTCAAGCCCGGTATCCACATCATCAAGGTGGACAGCCGCACGATGGAGCCGCTGGCCAATGTCAAGTTCCGCATTTCTCTGGTGGGCGGCACTTTCTCCAAGGAGTATGTGACCGACAAAAACGGCGAGATCGACCTGACGGCGCTCGAGCCGGGCGCGTACACCGTGGAGGAGATCACCGCACCGAATGGCTATCTGATGGATGATGATAAGCGTATTATCCAGATCAATGCCGGAGAAAACGCCCGTTTCGTGTTCACCAACACGGAAAAGCCGGTTCTGTCCGTGGTGAAATACGATGCGGAGAACGACAGCTATCTTGCCGGAGCTACCTTCCGCATTGCAAAGATTGAGGACGGCAGTCACTACCTCGACCGTGTGACCGACACCAACGGACGCATTTCCATTTCTGATTTGGAACCGGGCGTATACTCGGTCAAGGAGATCGCAGCGCCCAGCGGCTATGTGCTGAATGACACGGAATACCATGTAGAGCTGTTCCCCGGCAAGGACAGCACGCTGGTAGTAAACAACGAGAAGAAGCCCAACCTCAAAATTGTAAAAACCGATGCTGTGACCGGCGCACCGCTCTCCGGCGTGACTTTCACCGTCAACAAGGCAGACAGCAGCACGCTCACCACCGTCAAGACCGACGCCAACGGCGAGGCTCTGCTCACCGCCCTTGACCCCGGTGTGTATGTGGTGCGTGAAACCAGTGTGCCGGACGGTTATCTGCTGGACAGCGAACCCCAGACCATCACCCTCGTTCCCAACAAAACCGGCACGGTGCGTTTCCGCAATTATCCCAAGCCTACGCTGACCATCAACAAGGTGGACAGCATCACGAAAGACCCTATCAAGGGCGCAAAGTTCCACATCACCTATGCCAGCAACAACAGCTTCACCGGAGAACTGAACGACCTCGGCACTTATTTCACCGATGAAAACGGTCAGGTCAAACTCACAAAGCTGCGCGACGGCTGGTATCGTGTGACCGAAGTGGAACCGGCAGCGGGCTACGCCATCAAAGACCCGGCCACGCAGGACTGCTTTATTCAGGCAGGCACCGGCAAGACGCTGACCTTTGAAAACACGCCCCTTTCAGCGCTCATCATCAAAAAGGTGGACGCAGACAGCGGTGCTATGCTGCAAGGTGCGAAGTTCCGTGTGCGTTATCTGGGCGGGACCTCCGGCACCGGCGGTACGGTCATCGGAGAATACACCACCTCGGCCAACGGCACCATCGTCATCACCGGACTGAAAGCCGGGACCTATATCGTGGAGGAAACCAAGGCTCCCGCAGGCTATGAGATCGACGACACGCCGCAGACCGTCTATCTCTCCGGTAAGGAGCAGGATGTGGTGACAGTAGAGTTTTCCAACGGCAAACACGGCGATCTTATCATCGACAAGATCGACAGCGTGACCAAACAGCCGCTTCCCGGCGCGCAGTTCAAGATCACGACCTCGGACGGCTCGTTTGTTGGAAACTACGGCGGCGCCGTCACTTCCAACGGCATTTACACCACGGACAGCAACGGCCAGATCAAGTTGGTCAACCTCAAACCGGATACCTATGTGGTAACGGAGATCAAGGCTCCGGACGGTTATGTACTGGACAGCACCTCGCAGACCGTCAAGGTTGACTGCAACGACACGCAGACGCTGACCTTTACCAACACGCCAATCGGCGGCGGTCAGATCATCAAGGTGGACGCGGACAGCGGCAAGCGTATCAAGGGTGTGCAGTTTGAGATCGCCAAGATGAACGGCGAGCGCATCGGCACTTATACCACGGACAGTAACGGCGTTATCACGCTCCCGCAGCTTGCGGATGGCTGGTATACCGCGACTGAAATCAAGGCCGCAAAGGGCTATCTGCTGGACAGTACGCCCCGCAATTTCGAGGTAAAGGCTGGTAGGACGACCTCGCTGACCGTCGAGAACACACAGGCCAGCTCCATGCTCATCCACAAGATCGACAGTGTGACCGGCAAGGGCATTTACGGCGTGACTTTCCTCGTTTCGGACAGCAAGGGAAATCCCATCGGCCAGTACACCTCCGACCAGAACGGCTATGTCTATATCGACAAAACGTTGACGGACGGAAAGTACCTGGTGCGGGAAATCCAGGCGGCGGACGGTTATGTGCTGGATACCACAGTTCGCACCTTTTATGTGGAATATGGCGCGACTTCTACGATTACATGGAAGAACACGCCCACGATGGGACAAATCCAAATCACCAAGAAATCCGCAGACGATAACCCATTCAATGCGCTTGCGGCCGGAACTCTTTTGCCCGGTGCAACCTTTGAAATTTATAATCGTGCCGGTGATTTGGTAAATACCGTTGTTACTGATAAGAATGGTGTTGCGAAATCGGATACCCTGCCTTTGGGACGCTATACCATCCGCGAAATCAAAGCGCCCATCTTTTACAGCGCCACCACCCAGCCTATCGAGGTGGAGATCGAGTTCTCCGGCCAGATCGTGCGCGTGGAAGTGCTGAACCAGAGCGTTTACACCAATGTTTCCGTGACCAAGCGCGGCTACAAGCAGGTTACGCCGTCCCAGACTATCCGCTACGACTTCAAGAACATCGCCAACAACTCTACGGTGCCGCTGAACAGCTTCTACTGGCGCGATACGCTGCCGACTTCGGCGGTGCGTCTGACCAAGATCATTACCGGCACATGGAACCAGAAACTCAGTTATAAGGTGGTCTACAAGACCAATCTGCATGACTACCGCACGCTGGCGGACAACCTATCCACTATGAAGAACTATTCGCTGGACGCTTCGCCTGCGGCACTGGGACTGGCCTCCAACGAGTATGTGACCGACTTCATGTTTGTTTTCGGCACGGTCAAGGCTGGCTTTGCACAGGTGGATGCACCCTATATTCTCTGCTGGACAAATAGCTGGCTGAACAACGGTTACCAGTTTGCAAATCGCACCGATGTAGGCGGCCTGCACGGCGGACAGTGGATCATGGCGACAGACCGCTGGGTAACAACGGTCTACAAGCCGGGTGTTACTACTCTGCCTAAGACCGGCTACTAAGCCGTGAAGCGCGATTCCAACGGAAGCGCCGTCCTGCTTTGGGCGGCGCTTGCCGTTTTCGTGGTCTGGCTGGCACTGCTGGGCGGTGGGTGCTGTGGTGAAGGTCTTGGGCTGTTTGAATGGCTGAACGCCTTTTCCGCTGCATTGGAAACCCCGTTTTCCATCCACATTACGCCATACACAAAGAAATTTGTGCTGATTGCGCTGGCGTTCTATGGCTTTGCCGTGGCGTGGTACTACTCCGAAAAGGGCAACCGCCGACCGGGTGAGGAACACGGCTCTGCCTACTGGGGGCGTCCGAAAGAGGTGTGCGCCCACTTCCGAACCAAGAAGAACGACCGCTATCTACTCATTTCCAAGCATATCCGTATCAGCATGAATGTCCGGGCACTGCCGCCGCAGCATCAAGTGAACGCAAACATTCTGGTGATTGGCGGCTCCGGCGCAGGCAAGACACGCTTTTTCATCAAGCCTAATCTCATGCAGGCGGAATGTTCCTACATCGTATGTGACCCAAAGGGCGAAACCTACCGCGCTGTGGGCGGTCTGCTTGAGAAGATGGGCTACGAGGTGACGATTTTCAACCTCATCGACATGAAGCAGTCCGACTGCTACAACCCGTTTGCTTACCTGCACACGGATATTGACGCCTTTCGGCTTATCAACACACTGATCCAGAACACCACGCCGCAGAAGTCGCAGACTTCGGACCCGTTCTGGGACAAGGCGGAAACAGCGTTCCTTTCGGCGCTGATTTTGTACCTGTTCCACGAAGCGCCGGAGAGCGAACGCAACTTCGGCACGCTGATGTACATGGTCATCAACGCCGAGGCCCGCGAAGAGGACGAAAGCTACCGCAGTCCGGTGGATCTGCTGTTCGACGATTTAGAGCGCGTGGACGAGGATCACATTGCGGTGAAGAACTGGAAGGTGTTCAAGCAGGCCGGGCCGAAAACCGCAAAATCCATTCTGGTATCTGCATCCACTCGACTGGCGGCGTTCAACACGGAAGAAATGGCGCACCTGACCAGCCGTGACGACCTTTCTCTCGGCACATTGGGCGACCGCAAGCGTGTGATTTTCGCCGTTATCCCCGATGAGGATACCACTTTCAACTATCTCGTGGGTCTGATGTACTCGCAGGCGTTCCGGGAACTATACCATGCCGCAGACAACAAATACGGCGGCAGACTGCCGGTTCCGGTGCGCGTGCTGATGGACGAATTCGCCAATGTCGCACTGCCGGAGGACTTTGAACGGGTGCTGGCGACCTGCCGCAGCCGTGAAATCTCCATCAACATCGTCATTCAGAACATGGCGCAGCTCAAAAAGCTGTTCAAGGACAGCTGGGAGAATGTGACCGGCAACTGCGACACACTGCTCTATCTGGGCGGCAACGAGGCCAGCACCCACGAGTACATTTCCAAGCTGCTGGGCAAGGCCACCATCGACACCCGCACACGCGGCGTGACAAAAGGACGCAGTGGCTCCAGCAGTACCAATTACCAGAACGCAGGCCGCGAACTGCTCATGCCGGACGAGGTGCGGATGCTGGATAACCGCAAGGCGCTCATCTTTATTCGCGGTGAACGCCCGGTGGTGGACGATAAGTATCCTATCCAGAAGCATCCGAACTACCGATTAACCGCTGACGGCGGAAAGCCGCCCTATCAAAAGAAATTTGACATCCCCAGCTATGAGCAGAACGATCTGCCGCATGAAATCAACATCGAAAATCTTGAAATCTTGGAGGAAACCGAACATGAAGAAGAAACCCACTCTGAACCCCACCGACCGGACGCGCAAGGCAAAACGGCGCTACTTCGGCGCTGTGCTGACCTGCGTGCTGGCCTGCGCCGTCTGTACACCCGCTTTCGCCGCAGGTGAAGATCCGCTGACTGCCATCAACAACCTGTCTACCTTTGTCTTTTCCGCCATCAAAGCCATCGGCGTGATCCTGCTGGGCTGGGGCGTGGTACAGATCGGCCTGAGCTTGCAGTCCCACGATCCCTCGCAGCGCAGCACCGGCTTTCTGACCTTTTTCGGCGGTCTGGTCATCGCGTTCGCAAAGGAAATCCTCGACCTGATTTTGAAGTAAACTGCATGAACTACAACAGCCGCCTGTTCCCAGTGAAGCAGGCGGCTGTCCTTTTCGGAGGTGATATATTTGGACGATAACTGGATTGTAGAAAACTTAGAGGGTGCCTTTGCCACATGGAACTCGAAGCTGACCGAGATATGGTCACTGGTGAGCGAAACGCCGCAACACTTCAAGAACGGTGCGATTTGGGCGGTATGCCAGAACATCAACACCGCATTGCAGGCCATCGGCTATGGACTGCTGATTTTGTTCTTTGCTATCAGCATTTTCCGCAGTACAGCGAATTTTCAGGACTTCCGCAGACCAGAACAGGCATTGCGGCACTTTATCCGCTTCGTGGCGGCAAAAACCGCCGTGACCTACGGCATGGACATTATGACCACGCTTTTTACCATCTGCGGCGGTATCGTCAGCACGGTGGCGGGCAATCTCGGAAATCTCACAGGCGCGTCTGTGACGCTCCCGGAGGAAATCAAGACTGCCATTGACGAGGTAGGCTTTCTGGCGAGTATACCGCTGTGGCTGGTGACGATTTTAGGCAGCGTGTTCATCACGGCACTGTCTTTCGTGATGATAATGACCGTGTACAGCCGTTTCTTTCGGCTCTATATGTACACGGCGCTTGCGCCTATCCCACTGTCCACCTTTGCAGGCGATGTGACCTCGAATACCGGGCGCGCCTTTATCAAAAGCTACCTTGGCGTGTGCATGGAGGGCGCAGTCATTGTACTGGCCTGCATGATATTCGCCGCCTTTACCGGCGGCGGTTCACCTGGCATTGCCGACCCGAATGCTTCAGCGGTGACGATGGTATGGAGTTATCTGGCGGAAACCATCTTCAATATGCTGGTGCTCGTTGGGCTGGTAAAGGGCGCAGACCGAATTGTGAAAGAGATGATGGCGCTGTGAATTGTCCGTTTTTTCGGACAGCAGTTTTACTATGATTTTATCAGAGCGACAAAGCTGATTTTTTGCACGAAACCCCAGACTGCGTTACACTGTTCACATCAAGGAGGTGCTGACCGTGTTCAGACAAATTATTTTCCCCATCTTATTTTTCCTGCTGCTCCCGTTGTGGTTCAAGCTGCTCATCAAGCTGCGGCTGGGGCCTGCACTGGTCTATGTGGTTCTCGGCAACACCGTCTGGCTGGACTGGGCGGCACACCACACGGCGCTGGCGGATGGTATCCTGTTCACCATTCTCGGTGTAACGGCATTAAGCTGGCTCGTGACCTTTTACCGCAAAATCCGTGACCATCAAATCGAATAAACCCTGTGAGGAGTGCAAACGCACTCCTCTTTTTCTTGGAGGTGACTATGGAAATCCGTATCAATCGTGAAGTGAGAAACTATCACGAATCTATCTTTTTCGGACTGTCTGCAAGGCAGTTCGGCTGCTCCCTCGGCGCTGTTGCAGTTGCCGTGGGAGCTTATTTTTTGCTCAAAGACCCCATTGGGAAGGAAAACGCTAGCTGGCTGTGTATGCTCTGTGCCGCACCGCTTGCGGTCGCAGGCTTTTTTCAATACAACGGTCTTTCCTTTGAACGGCTGCTTTGGGCGATGTTCAAGACCCACATTCTGTATGCCGGACGGCGGCTGTATAAGAGCAAAAACCTATATGAACAGCTTCTGCACATTCCAGAAAAGAAAGCGAGGAAACGCAAGTGAAGAAATTCGGACGAAAGAAAGAGCGTGCTTCTGTACGCCTGCCGAAAACGGCCCAGCAGTCCATTCCCATCCGCCGTATCCACAGGGACGGCATCTGGGAGGTGGACGGCAAATTCAGCCGCTGCTGGCGTTTCACGGACATCAACTACGCTGTGGCGGACGAGGAAGATAAAAAAGAAATGCTCATCCAGTATTGTGCACTGGAAAAGGCGTTGCCGACGGACGCGATCACGAAAATCTCTATCGTCAACAAGCGGCTGAATCCGCTGGAATTTCAGAAAGAAATGCTCATGCCGTCCAAGCAGGACGGGCGTGACGATTACCGCAAGGAGTACAACCGTATGCTGCTCGATAAAGCCGCCGAAGGCAACGGCATTGTGCAGGAGCGGTACATCACGGTTTCCGTGGAGCGCCGCAGCATTGAGGAGGCGCGCAGCTTTTTTGCCCGTGTGGGCAGCGACCTGTCCGCCAACATGAAAAAGCTGAACTCCAAGCTGTACGAACTGGACAACAAGGAGCGGCTGGGTATCCTGCATGACTTTTTCCGTATTGGTGAGGAGGATTCATTCCGCTTTGATTTCGATACTGTGGCCAAGCGCGGACACTCATTCAAGGATTCCATCTGTCCGGACAGTATCCAGTTCCATTCCAACTACTTTGAACTTTCGGACAGCAAAGTAGGCCGCGTACTGTTTCTTAAGGACTATCCGGCCTATCTGGAGGACAGTTTTGTAAAAGAACTGACCGAACTCAACCGCAATCTGATTTTGTCCATCGACATTCAGCCTATTCCCACGGATAAGGCACTGAAAGAAATTCAAAACCAGTCCCTTGCGGTGGAAACGGATATTACCCGTTGGCAGAACAAGCAGAACCAGAACAACAATTTTTCCGCCATTCCGCCCATGCAGCTTACCGATGCACGGGATACAATGCGTTCCATGCTAGACGACCTGACCATGCGCGACCAGCGCATGACCCTGTGCGTGATGACCCTCGTTCATGTGGCGGACAGCAAGGCACAGCTTGACGCAGACACCGATACCATCCGCAGCATTGCGGGCGGCAAGAACTGTGAGATGAGCGTGCTGACCTATCAGCAGGAGGACGCACTGAACACGGTTTTGCCCTATGGCTTGCGGCGGATTGACACCTTGCGGACACTGACCACCGAGAGCGCCGCCGGTCTGGTGCCGTTTTCCTCGCAGGAGATTCGACATCGCGGCGGCGTGTACTACGGTGTGAACGCCACCAGCCGCAATCTGATCGTCTGCGACCGCCGACAGCTTTTGAACAGTAATGGTTTCATTCTGGGTGTGTCCGGCTCGGGCAAGTCCTTTGCGGCCAAGGAAGAGATTACCTCTATCGCGCTTTCTACCGACGACGATATTATCATCGTTGACCCGGAGCGTGAGTATGCACCGCTGGTACGGGCATTGGGCGGCGAAATTGTGCAGATTTCAGCAGGCAGTCCCAACCACATCAACGCGATGGATATGACCAGCGGTTACGGCGAGGAAGAAGGCAAAGCGGACGATCCCCTGATTTTGAAAAGCCAGTTTGTCATGTCCCTGTGCGAGCAGTTGATGAAGCCGGAGCCGGTGGGTGCGAAAGAGCGTTCTATCATCGGGCGGTGCGTAGGCAATGTGTACCGTGAGTATATCAAAGATTACCGCAATCCGCCTACACTGAAAGACTTCCGTGAGGAACTGCTGCGCCAGCCGGAGCCGCAGGCCCAGTCCATCGCACTGGCACTGGAATTGTTCGTGGATGGCACACTGGATGTATTCGCCTATCAGACCAATGTGGATATGAGCAACCGCATTATGCTGTTCGATATTTTTGATCTCGGCAGTCAGCTGAAAACCGTGGGTATGTTGGTCATGCTGGACGCAATTTTGAATCGTGTCATTGAAAACCACAAGCGCGGACGGCGCACATGGATCTACATTGATGAGATTTATCTGTTCTTCGCCAATGAGTACAGCAGCAACTTCCTCGAAGAAAGCTGGAAGCGTTTCCGCAAGAAAAACGCCGCCGCGACCGGCATTACACAGAATGTCACCGATTGTCTGCGTTCTCCCACAGCAAAGAATATGCTAGCGAATTCCGAGTTCCTGCTTATGCTGTCGCAGGCTCCTACCGACCAGCAGGAGCTTGTGAAAATGCTCCGCATTTCGGAAGAACAGCTTTCCTATATCAGCAATGCGGAGTCGGGGCATGGCCTTATCAAAGTCGGCGGCGCAAAGGTGCCATTCATCAATCAGTTTCCGCGCAATACAGCGCTGTACCGCCTTATGACGACCAAGCCGGGTGAGTCGCTGTGAAAGAGATACGGACACGTCCGAAAAAACGGGATATTCAAACCCGGCAGACCACAGCGTTTCTCCCCAAGCAGGCAGCAAAGGTGCTGCGGGAGCAGGCTGTCCGGCGGCAGTTCAAGAGCAAGAACAATATGCCGGAGGAAGAACAGACTTCACCTTATCAAGAGCCGGTGGAACGGTTTCAGACCAAGGAACAGCGTGCGGCGGAGATCAGCAGCCGCACGGCGTTCCGCTCCGGCAAGGCGCTGGCGCAAAAGCAATTCGACCGCAAATTCAGTGCCACAAAGCCGAAAGAACAAGGTGCTTCATCCTCTGCGCCTACGCAGACAGAAACGCCGCAAGTTACCCGTGCCAAGCAGAAATTTCGGCAGACACAGGCGAAAAAGCAGACCGAACGCCGCCGAGAAACTGCGGCTGCCATCGAAAAGCATGAAGCTGCACAAGTGCAGACGGATATTGCGATGCTGGAACAGCAAGTGGAATTGCCATCTCTCAATGCCGATACACAAAAATACACCGAACAGCACTGTACTCCAAAACACCGAAAATTATCCGCAGCAGCGCCGAAAGAGAAAAGACCGATCCGTGAACAGCTATTCACGGGGCGGCAAGATACCATTGTCCGCCAACGGGCGGCGGCAAAGGCGCAGGCACAGATCACGGCGAGAGCAAAACAGCGCGTACAGCAGCAGGTCATGCAGGAAACCGCACAAAAGACAGCACAAACCAGCAAACGCACAGTAAAACTCTTTGAACGGGTCAAGCAAGCCGTCATCCGCGCAGGACAGGCCGTTGCACGGGCGGCAGTAGGTTTGCTGGGCGGTGCCGGTGCGCTCATTGCGCTGATTTTGATTATTGGCGGTGCGGCGGCTGTCATCGGCACGCCGTTCGGCGTGTTCTGGTCTGGCAACGACAGCGACGCGCAATCTGTCCCGCAGGCCGTCGCGCTCATCAACAGTGAGTTTTCCGCGAAGATCAATCAGATACAGACCGAGAACCCCGCAGACAGCGTGGTCATCCATCGAGAGCCGGATGGCGGCAGCGACCTTTCTATCACCAACTGGACAGATATTATTGCCGTATTTGCAGTCAAAACTGCTGGGGCCGACGCAGATGCGACCGATGTTGTCACCATCGACGAGGAGCGTATCGACCTTATCCGCACGGTGTTCTGGGATATGAATACCGTCAGCTACTATGTACAGACCATCAAGCATGAGGACAGTACGAAAACCATTCTGCATATTACCCTCACCAGCAAGAAAGCAACGGATATGCCGGACTTCTACCACTTCAATAAGAACCAGCGTGAAGCCTTGGAGGAAGTGCTGAAGCCGGAGTACGCGCAAATGCTGGCAGAATTGGTGGGCACCTACGGCGGCGAAGTCACGCTGGACGAAGTGCAAATCCGCGCCATGCTTGCCGCCATGCCCAAGGACATTTCCGAGCGGCGGCGTGCTGTGGTGGAAAAAGCCTATTCACTGCTCGGCAAAGTGAATTACTTCTGGGGCGGCAAAAGCAGCGCCATCGGCTGGGATTCCCATTGGGGCAAAC
>ENA-ORTQ01003428-ORTQ01003428.1-human-gut-metagenome-genome-assembly--contig:-NODE-3428-length-11912-cov-2.981024_pt1 | contig 11912 bp, 7 predicted proteins | sample MGYA00241912_ERZ509188 | MGnify/ENA primary metagenome ERZ509188 (study PRJEB26280, sample SAMEA2338849) | human gut metagenome | biome: human gut; feature: human-associated habitat; material: faeces...
CTGGTCAGACCCTGTTCAAGCACGCCGTTGCGATAGATGAGGTTCAGCGCAAGACCGTCGATCTTCACCTCGCAGGTCATGGGCAGTGGCTTCGATTCGGGCCAGTCCAATCCCCTGAGCACGCCGTCGTACCATTCGCGCAGCTCCTCGATGGAGAACACGTCATCGAGGCTCATCATGCGCGATGGATGACGTACGGAAGCGAAGTCGTTGGAGAACGTGCCGCCCACGCGATGGGTCGGTGACTGCGGTGAGTCAAGTGATGGGAACTGCGCCTCAAGCGATTGCAGGCAGCGCAATCTTGCGTCATATGCCGCGTCGGATGAGACGGGGGCATCGTCGATATAGTATGCGATCTGGTCTGATTCCACCCATGCGGCCACGCGCGCCCACAGCCTGGCCGCGGCTTCGGCGCTCATCGAAGCCACATCAACCTTGTCGAGGCGCATGGCGTCGGCATCGGTCGGCTGCAACGCGGCAATCCAACGTTCGCTGCCCGGAGTCAGCGAAGCCAGCCCCTCATCGGCCACGACGGCCGCGGAACTACCGTCGCTCTCCGGCGCGTCGAAATCCCATGCCAACTGTTCGGAATCATCACGATTCGTCATTGTTACCGCTTTCCCATCATTTCCGCCATGCCGCGCGGATGTCCACGCCAGCACCGATTATCGCACAAATGTTCGACCGTTTTGTTAGTTGTTCAGAGAGCGCAGGAACTGCACCTGCACCACGTCGGCACCGTCATGGTCTTCGTAATCCATGCGCATCGCGGCCACCGACAGGGTGCGTGCGGGCACGAACATGCCTTTGTCCACGCAGACGCGGGCCGCTTGGTGCATCAGGGGCGCGACCGGCGTGTTCGGCCATACCGGCAGTCCGGCGTCGGCGAGCACGTGGATGGCTTCCTGCACGTTGGTCGGCACCGGAATGCACTGCGATTGCGCTCTTCCGATCAGTTCCTGCAGTTCGCTTTCGAGCATGGCGATACGTCCGGGGGCGATCTCCTCGCTCATGATGTATGAGGCGGCGGCAAGGTCGAAGTGGTCGCACATCCATTCCGCATAGGCGAGGCGATAGTAGGCGAATGAGGCGTCTTCCCTGTCAAGCGCGACGTTCAGCGCGTTGAGGCATGCCGCACGTGCCGGATCCCAGTCCTCGGCACGCCCCAGCTGCACGGCGAGCTTGAGATGCGACAGCGGGTATGCGGGGGCGTAACGCACCATGGCGTTCAGATGCGGCAGCGCGGCATCGACGCCTTTGACTTGGGCGAGCAGGTCGGCAAGCTCCATATGCATGTAGAACAGGTTGTCGGGGATGAGCACCGTTCTTTCGCCTTCGGTGGCGAACATGCGGTTGTAGATGACGCGTTCCGCATATGAATTGAAGTACCGCGGCACGCCCGGATTTTCAGCGAAGATCCGGTCCATGCGTTCGAGTGTGGACTGGGCGGATTCGATGGCCCGCTCGACGTCTCCGGAGAACAGCATGTCTCGTGCCTTCAGACGTTCGTCATCGAGGGATTGTGCCAGTTCGAATGAGAAGTCGGGCGTGTCTTCGCCGTCGATCAGCGCGCTGGTGACCTGCGGTGCCAATTCGGTCAATTCCGGATCGGATATGGAATTGATGATGTCCATGGCCTGTTTGGCTTTGGCCACCGATTCGAGTCCGTCGCTTTGCGCAAGACGATGGAACTCCCCCACGGCGCGCTGCAACAGGTCGACACGCTGGATGGACAGGCCCATCATGTTCTCACAGCCGAACAACTGCGCCGTGCCGTCATCAAAACGAATGTCGGACAGTTCGGGTTCTTCTTGGCTTCCCGCCGGTGAGAATCGGCTGTCACGAAGGTCGAAGGCCGCGTCGATGGGTTTGAGAGCGCCTGTGCCGTCCACGTCCATTTCGGCGTCGAACATGCGGTATGTGGCGGTTGGATGGGCCAATCCGTCAGTGTCGAGCCGCTTCAGGAACTCGTCGCGGGTGAAGGTGACGGTCACCAAGTTGCGTACGGTCGGGTTTTTGCGCAGCTGCGCCATCGGATCGTCGTCATCATCATCGAGGTAGGTGTCGTACTCCGTTTTGTCGCTGGCGTCGTCCCGCATGGAGGCGTCGTCATCGTCGGCGTGTCCGTCCGGTACCGCGAACGCCATTTCGTCGAAGTCGATGTTTTTCATCAGGTCTTCGAACTGGCCGTCCACCGTATCGTCTCCAGTGCCAACGCTATCCGAGCCAGCCGAATCGTCGGAATCGATTGATTCGGATGAGATATCGGTGGTTCTCGGAGTGACGGGCCGAGCCGGATCGCCATGGTAGTCGCCGTCCTTTGGAGCGGCTTTGGATCCGGATGGCCTCATGTCTCCGGTACGGATGCGTTCGAAGGCGCTTAACGCCTCGCTCATCAACTCGCTGATGGCGGAATCCTGTTCGGCTACGGCCTCTTCCAGACCAATCGAATCGATGTGCATCGACACGCGTTTGACATTCGGATCGGCTCCGAAGCTCAGCGCGGCCATCATGAGTCCGACGCGCAGATTGTAATCGACGCTCATACGCGTGCGTTCGACGTCGGTCAGGTCGATCCACGCGCGGCGCGATACGTCGTATCGGGTGAACGGCATCATGGACACTCCAGCAGAAGTGAAGCCGATTGCGACTTCGCCGTCGCTGAGGTCGCACCGGAAGTCAACGTCGAAACGGTATGGCAGACGCAGGCTGCGCAGCAGACGGGACATGGTCTGCCGGTACACCCATTCGGAACCTCCGTCGGCGCCGAAATCGCCTTCCAACACGTTGTCCTTGGTTGATTCGGCGACTTCACGCCGGAAGTCGGCCGCGATATCCGCCAGTCGGCTGGCGGCCTGGATGCCGTCTTCCCGGTTCGGGTCGAGGATCGCGCCGAACCGGTCGTCCGGTTTCAACGCGATCAGCGCCGGATTCTCCAGCAGGGCGAAGTCGATCTGCGCGGCTTCGGCACGCGTCACCGTGTCCTCCGTGGGGAGAGCGCCGATGCGTGCATTACGTTCCAGCCATGAGCTGACGGCGGCGAAGCGGTTGAGGTTGCCCTCGATGTTGAGGGCGCACAGCACTGCCGAGAACGGCAGGGAGGAATCCCATGCGAAGAAGTAGCATCCGGAATAGCTGGATGTGTACAGGTGCAGCGGTTCCGCTCCGTGCACAGCTTCGAGCCCTTGATCGGTATCGAGCGCGTGGGCTTCGCGCATCAGATCGGCGAAGTAGTCTTCCAGGCCGGAGGCGCGCATGCCATGCGACCGGGCGCTCATGGTGTCTCTGATGGACCGTCGGATGGCGCCTATGGGCGCTTCGCGGTTGAGCCTGCGGAAAATGTTGCCGGAACCGAAACCGACGAGCAGGCCGTTCATCTGTGGCAGCATGTAGGCGGCGAAGAACGCGATGGTGATGGCGTCCCGATATTCGAGGTCGAACCGCATATTCGCTGGCAGGTTGGCGCGCATTTGCTCAAGCGTGTAACGGCTGCCGGTTTTGAGCCATGAGGCGAGCCACATCATGCGACCGCCCGGCATGCGTCCCACGACGCCGCCTTGCGTGGCGCGCACCGTTTTCGGATTGCGGCTGGCCGCATGGCCGAGTCTTGGACCGTCCGCCAACGTAAGGGTTTCCTCTTTAACGAAGACGAACCGCGGTTCGAGTTCCTGCGTGTCCATGTCCGGATCGGTGCCGGCGAAGACACGCGCTTTGCCGTCCGCGAGCGCGATTTGGGCGAAGTGGTCGCTGTCGGTGAACAATCCGATGGAGAAGGCATGGCCGTGGGTCTGCGGCAGTTGGGCCCATCCGAGGCGGAATCCTCCGGGCACGCCTTCGAATCCGTCGATGACGTGTCGTTTGATGAGCGGATTAAGCCGGATGGCGTTGCGGGTCAGTTCGTCGACGATGTCGTCGGGCTTGTCAAGCGCCTTGCCGAAGGGGTTGGCGTGGATGTGGCGCGGCGTGGCCTGGTTGACGAGTCGCCGCACATTTTGCCTGACGCGTTCGAGCATGGTCCGGTTATGTTCCGGTTGGCTGGCCGGGTCTGATGGTGTGCGGTGAGACATGTGTGCCATTCTTTCAATCCAACGCGACATGAAGCTATTAGAATAATGACGTGACTTTTTCGAAGCAGCGTTTTCAGGCACGTCGTCGTATGTGCGCAGCCATTGTAGTCGCTTTCGCGGTGATGGTGGCGGTCGAGTGCGTGTTGTGCAATATGCCGTTTTGGCGTTCCTTGGCCGCATCGGGTGATTCCGCCGCCGCGTACAACGTGCTGGGCCCTGGGCTCGAACGTACTGACGAGGGGTTGTTGAAGGTCACCGATCCGACGCAGGCATATATGCAGGTCGATGCGGATGGCTCGTCGGAATATGTTCGTATGGATCCGGTGTCTTCGAAGGCGTTGGATAAGGCAGCCAGACAATCGGAGCAGGTGTTGCGCACGGTTCGTGTCCGTCCTGATGTCAATCGCAGGGCCGGTACGGTCAGTTCGGTGTCGGTGTCTTCACCGCGTTCGCTGTATGTGCATGCGGCGGCTGCAGGTGGTTCGGTGTGCGTGCGGATTGTCGAGCCGAAGGGTTCGCTGATTCCGTTTGATGCGGTGCGTGCGAATGTGCGTGTACCGTTCGCGTTGAATCCGTTGCGTATCAGCGTGATGGTGGCCGTGTTGGCGATGGTACTGGTGTGGAGGCCTGGTTCGCGGTTGTGGCGGATGCCGTTGGATACGACGAGTGTGAGGCAACGTGCGTGGCTGGGGGCGCTGCTGGCGGTGCCTGTTGTGGTCACTTGTGCCGTTGTGGTGTGGCAGCTGGTGGAGGCGGCTCCGTTGAGCTTCCATACGAAAGGCACGTACACGTATGATTTCGACCAGTACGATTACGTGGCAAGGGCGCTGCTTGATGGTCACGCGTGGTTGGATTTGGATGTGCCGGATGCGTTGCGTGACGCGGCGGATCCGTATGATGTGGCCACCCGGCAGCGGTTGCTTGCCGATGGCGTAAGCCCAGTGTATTGGGATTACGCGTTCTATCAGGGGCACTGGTATTCGTATTTCGGTGTGGTTCCCGCGTTGTTGTTGTTCCTGCCGTATCGGGCGGTCACATCGTTGTTCGTCGATGGCGGGCTGATGATGCCCTGCGGTGCGGCCGTGCCGCTGCTGATGCTTGGTTTTCTGGTATTCGGATGTCTGCTGGTGATTCGTGTGATATCCCGAATTCGTCCGAATGCGCCGTTGGCTGCGGTCAGTATGCTGTGCGTGTTCATGCTGTTGGCTTCCAATGGTTTGTATCTGTGGTATCGGACGAATTTCTATTCGGTGCCGATCGCCGCCTCCCTGTTTCTGAGCGTGTTGGGATTGTGGCTGTGGTTGGGCGCCGCCAAGCGGGTGCCGGTGTCAGGCGATCGGATTCGTGAGGTTGATGGCACGCAGTCGTTGTCGTTGCCCCATCTGGCTGCAGGCTCGATGTGCATTGCGGCCAATCTGGGGTGCCGTCCGCAGTTCATTCTCGTGGCGTTGCTGGCTTTCGTAATATTCTGGCCGCAGATTCAGTCGATTTTCCGTCACGCCTCCAATGATTCCTCCCTTCCCCATATGTCGGTCTGGCGTCTGATGCGCGCGCCGTTGGCCGCATTGCTTCCCGCGTTGATTGTGATCGTTCCTCTGCTGGCGTACAACGTGGTCCGGTTCGGATCACCGCTCGACTTCGGCACCTCATATCAGATGACGGTCACGGATATGACCAGTTATCGGCAGCCATTGTCGAATCTTGCGCTGACCGTCGCATATTACCTGTTCCTGCCGTTGCGGTTCACGGATGCGTTTCCGTTCCTCGCCGTCAATCCGGCGCCTCTTCCCACTTGGGGATTTACCGAGGCAATGCCTGGCGGCTTATTCACGATAGCTCCGTTGACGTTGGCCGCGCTGGCCTGCCCGTTCCTCTACCGGCGTATGCGCAAGGCCGGGCGCACGAACACATGGCTGTTGTTGACATCCAGCCTGGCATTGGGATTGCTGCTTGTGGTGATTGACTCCCGCATGGCTGGTTTGGGATGGCGGTACATCGCCGATTTCGGATGGCTGTTTGCCTTGGCCGCGTTGCCTTCGTTGCTGATCGTACTTGATTGCGGCAAGCCGCGTCTGCGTTGGGTATGTCGTGCCGGATTCCTCGCGCTGCTGCTGTTCACGCTGGTTGTCGCGCTGATGTCGTTGTTCCTGCCCGGGCGTGACGATGAGATGTTGCGCAACAATCCCGCCCTCTATCTCGACGTGCAGTCCTGGTTCATGTTGGGTTGACGTCCGACATAAGCTACATCCAGTAAAAATTCAGGTTTCTTTCCTGATTCATATAGCAGTTTTTCCGGTTTGCTCTGAGTTTCATCGGCAATCATAGTGATTGTCATCATTGTTGCTTTGAGTTATGTTCCGGGGGTCGCCAACCATGAAACCGCTTTCGCCGCCACGCAACCATCCTCGGGCCGCACGTTGGATGCCAAAGGCGACATCGTGCTGCTCACCACCGAACTGGGCCGCGACGACAACGCCGTGCAGGACCAAGTCGTCAAACTCGATGCCGAAACCAGCAGTGTGACGCGACTGTTGGATTTCGGCAGCCTGTTCGCCGATTACAAGGCGTCCGCCACGCATGCGGGCACGGACGATTCGGATGAACTGCCGGTGAACCTGCGCGCGGTTGCGCCTGCGGTTCGTTACAATCGGCGGTATGGGTTTCTTCGATTCGCTGTTCGCCGGTAAACATTCCACACCGGCTTCGTCCGTCACGTTCCATCTCGACCAGGCCGCCCACATGTACGAGGACGGCAATATCGGCTTGGAAGCCACCACGCTTGATATCACACCTGACAGCAAGCGTGTGGCGATAATCGGCTTGAACGGCGCAGGCAAGACCACGCTGCTGAAGTTGCTGGACGGAGCGTTGACCGCCACGTCCGGAACGGCCCGCATCGAAGCGGACGGTACCGCATACGACCCCGCCGTGAAACGCGATCTGAAGCATGTCGAGGATCTGGTCGGCCGCGTGCGGCGCGAAGAGATTCCGAACGCCTACTACAAGGCGGCTTCGATTCGTGAGGCGATCGACCTGCCGTTGAAGAAGCACAAGGTGCCGGAAAGCGAACGTCAGGCGATCATCGGCAATCTGTTCGCGCATTTCGACTTGGCTTCCGTGGCCCGCGAGCCGGCCTCCGCTTTGGATAGCGAGAAGCGGCATCTGCTGGCGATAGCGGCCGCGTTGAGCTTCTCCCCCGCTGCGATCGTCGCCGACGAGCCGACCAAGGGATTGGACGAGGTGTCGTCGACGCGCGTGGCGAAGGCCCTGTTCAGCTATGACAAGCAGGTGGTGTTCGCCACGCATGACACGGATCTGATCGTCCGTCCGGAATATGCGATCGGCCGCGTGCTCGTTGTCGACGACCATCGTGTGGTGTTCGACGGCGCGCCTCGTGAGGCGGTCGATTTTTACACGGATTTGGTTCGTTCGAAGTATGAGGCGGCGAAGGGCGACAGGGCGTAGAAGAGATTTCGGACTCGGCAGTCCGTTCAGCCGATCAGTTCGTTGACGGTGTCGATCACCACGTACACGTTATGCCGGAAATCGTCCGGTTCGGGCAGTAGTGAGATGGCCAGATAGCCGTTGGAGGTCATGTCGAAGAAGTAGCCGGGCTGTCCGGATACGCCGTGGCGTTCGATCATGTGCAGCACCAGCTCGTTCTCGTCGAGCACGCTGGGCACGCGCAGCAGTACGTTCCATCCGCCTTCGGCACGCAATACGCTGACAAGACCTTGCTCATCCGCGTCGAGCATGGCATGCAGTGCTTTGAGATTGCCGCGCACACGTTCCTGCACGCGCGCGGTCTGCGATGGCGCCGCTTCAAGCAGTGCGGGAATTTGTTTTGCGACGATCTCGCTCATGGGCAGATAGTCGTCGGCGATCACGTCGAGACGACGCTTGGCTTCCGCCACGTCTTCGGCGGGACCTGATACCTGGATCCAGCCGACTTTGGCATGCGGTGCGGCGAGCATTTTCGAAAAACCGTCCAACGCGAATGTGAGCGCGCCACGCTCCCCCGCGAGTCGTGCGTTGCCTTCGAATGGTTCCAAATCGTAATCGTAGAACACTTCGTCGGCGATGATGGCCACGTCGTGGTCCCGGCACAGGCGGACGATCGCCTCGCGTTCCGACGGTTTGACGTACGAACCGGTCGGATTGTTGGGGTTGATGAGCACCAGCGCGCGGATGCGATTGCCGTCCGGGCCTTCCAGCGCGGTTTTCAGTTCGGCCACGTCGATGTACCAGGAGCCGTCGAATCGTTGTTGGTATTCGATCATGTCGACGCATTCGAGGCGTGCGATCGATTCGATGAGCGGATAGCCGGGTTTCGGTGCGAGCACGGCGTCACCGGCATCACACAGCAGTTTGATAAGCCACGAGTAGGCTTCGGAAGTTGAACTGAGGATGTACAGGTCGTCCGGCGAGCAATGGCCGATTTCCTGCATGTCAAGGAACGCGGCCAGCGCCTCACGCGCGTAGCGTTGGCCGCGCGGGTCGGCGGAGTAGATGTCCGGCACAAGATCCGGAGCCAGCGCGTGCCGTGTCGGATTGGAGTCGTTGAGCTTGCCGAGCGGTCTGCCGGCTGTTTTGGCGGTGGCTTCCGCCTTGGCGATGGGATTGGGCTCACTGATGTCGACTCTTGAGGAAAAACGCATGCTCTCCACCCTACTCCATGGACTGCCGTCTTCCATCTGCGGCACATGGAACAACGAAAAAGGCCGTCCGATTCGTCGGACGGCCTTTTGACAACCTAATCGGTCAACACATCACTTCTGCTTGGTGCTCGCGTAGTATGCGGCGCCGATGATGCCGGCCTCGTTGTGCAGCTTGGCTGCGACGATCGGGGTCTTGATGTCGATGTACGGCAGGAACTTCTCGGAGACGCGGGACACGCCACCGCCGACGACGAACAGCTGCGGGTCGAAGTAGAACTCCATGAGGGAGTAGTACTTGGTCAGGCGCTTCGCCCACTTCTTGTAGCCCATGTCGAGCTTCTCGCGGATGGAGGATGCGGCGTACTTCTCCGCGTCGCCCTTGCCCTTGAGCAGTTCCAGATGGCCGAGCTCGGTGTTCGGAATGAGCTCGCCGTTGAAAATCAGCGCGGTGCCGATGCCAGTGCCCAGCGTGGTGGCGATGACGAGGCCATCCTGGCCCTTCGCGGCGCCGAACTGCTGCTCGGCAAGACCGGCGGCGTCAGCGTCGTTCACCACGGTGACCGGACGACCGCAAGCTTCGGAGAACACTTCGGTGACGTCCACGCCGACCCAGGACTGGTCCAGGTTGGCCATGTAGCCAAGCTTCTCGCCCACATGAATCGGAGCCGGGAAGGCGATGCCGACCGGAGCGGACTCCGGAACCTCGAAATGCTCGAGCTGCTGGCGAACGATTTCGCCGACGGCCTTCGGAGTGGACACCTCCGGGGTGAGGATCTTCAGACGCGGTTCGGCGAACTCGCCCTTCTCGAGGTTAACCGGGGCGGCCTTAATGCCGGAGCCACCAATGTCAACGCCGAATGCCTGTGCAGTCTCAATCATCTTCAACCTCTCTATCAAGGTATGTTATGGGTGTATTCGAACCGGTACGTGTTATGGTAACTCGAAACATGCCCAAAATCGCGCGCGACATGCACAAATGGTGAGAACGATTGCATAAATTGTAATACTTAACCGAGTAAATATTTCATCGCCTGTTTTGCAAACGATTCGTCCCACGTCGGTAGAGGCTCCGACGTGGGACGAATCGTCAATCGCGTGATCGCCGCGCGTTGGGAAACGCGTGGGCCACGGTGTTACTTCAGCGGCGGCATCGGCTGCCATTCCGGATCATGCAGCAGCTTGCGCGAATCCCACCATCCCTTGGCGATCTGAACGATGCCGGTCTTGAAATGCTCGCGGTCCACCATCGTCAGTCGAATCACTTCCTTGACCGCGGTCAGCACCGTACCCAGACCGAACAACAGCGGACGGTAATCGCCGTACGTCATGAAGTATCGGGCCATGTAGCCGCGGTTGCGCATGATGTGGTAGCGGTTCATGTCGGAAGTGGAGTTGAGCTGGCGCACGCCGGCGATGTCCCAATTGCCGATCTCGCGCGTACGGCGCAGCACCACGTCGGGCACGACGATCGGATTGGTGACCTTGCTGGCACGATAGCCGTACATCGTGTCGTCCCAATAGATGAAGAAACGCGGGTCGGGCAGACCGATCTTCTCGACGATGTTGCGGCGGAACAGGCCGCCTTCGAAGCACAACGTGTCCATCACGCGATAGCCAGCCGGGCCGAACGCAGCCGGTGCGATCGGGTTCGGAATGCCGAGCGGGACGATGAAATCGTACTGCCAGTAGAACGGACCGCCATCATAGTCGTAGCGGCTTCCCTGAATCACGTCGTGCCGATCGGTCCACTTGGCCAAGCGCTCGATGCCTTCCGGCATGACGGCGACGTCGTCGTCCATGACCCAGAACCATTCGGCACCCAGCTCGTACGCCTTCTTCACGCCTGCGGAGAAACCGCCCGCACCACCGAGGTTGTCGGTCTGCGGCGCGTAGACCACGCGGTTCTCGTTGCCGGACAGGTCGGCCACGGTGGTGCCCCACTGCGCGGTGAGTTTGGCGCTGAATTCTTCGACCATGCCATGGGTCTTGTCGCTGTGCTCGTTGTCCACGACGATGATGCGCCACGGGGCGACGGTAAGCTTCTCGATGGATTCGAACAGGGTGGCGAGCAGCTGCTGGCGCTTGTAGGTCACCACGACGATAGCCAGCTTTTCGATGGTCTTCTTCGCAACTTGCTTTTCAGTCATACGTTCCATTCTTGCACCGGCCCTCAACCACACATCGGCCATGTTCGATATGGAGCCGAGCACGGGCATAATCCGCGACAAATATGGACAGAACCTTGCACGGCACGAACTTGTTTGCCATAATGAACCGCGTATGCAGGGGAATCCGTATGACGGATTGAGATGGGCGTGGACGTCCGAACCCTTTGAACCTGATGGTTGACACCAGCGTAGGGAGGCATGGCCATATGGCTGATGTGATTTCCGTAACCAATTCCGATTCCGCGTTCGACGCTTCGAAGGGCGTCACGCGAACCAATCTTCCCCCATTCGCGCAGCGGCTGCGCAAAGCCGCCGACCTCGTATGGGAGGAAGGCTACAGGCAGCCGTTCATCCGCGAACTGGGCGAAGGCACTCTGCCGCGCGAGAAGTTCGCATTCTATCTGCTGCAGGATTTCCGTTATCTTAACGACTACGCCAGAGTGCATGCTTTGGGACTGGCCAAAACAGACGATCCGGAGATCATGGCGTTCATGCTCAACGTGCAGAACGGCGCGTTGAATGTGGAGTCGACCGTGCACCGCACGTATCTGGCCAGCTACGGCATCACCGACGAGCAGATGAACAACGTGCGCCAGTCGGCGTTCGCCCGCGCGTACACGTCGAACATCCTTTCCATCGCCTATGGCAAGGGTATCCTCGACATTCTCGTGGCCGTGCTCCCCTGCGCCTGGGTGTATGCGGATTACGGATATCGTCTTGCCCATGAATTCGCAGACACGCTCGATGTGAACCAGTACAAGAGCTGGGTGGACATGTACAAGACCGACGAGTTCTGGCAGGGTTCGGCTTGGCTGATCGAGCATATCGAAAAACTCGCCGCCGAGGTGAGCGAGGAACGCAAGCAGGAGCTGGTCGATATTTTTGTGACCGGCGTTGAGAACGAGTACATGTTCTGGTCCAGCGCGTACGACATGCAGTACACGTGGAAGCCCGAATGGGATCAGGAGAGCTGATTCTCCGGCACGCTCTCTTCCGATTGTTTATTTCCATATGAAGCG
>ENA-ORTQ01003436-ORTQ01003436.1-human-gut-metagenome-genome-assembly--contig:-NODE-3436-length-11895-cov-10.557855_pt1 | contig 11895 bp, 10 predicted proteins | sample MGYA00241912_ERZ509188 | MGnify/ENA primary metagenome ERZ509188 (study PRJEB26280, sample SAMEA2338849) | human gut metagenome | biome: human gut; feature: human-associated habitat; material: faeces...
GAAGCGCTGGTGCGGTGGATGCAAAACACCAAACAAGATGAATCGGTGGGCACCTAGAGATGAAACCCGTTCACTTCCCTTGACAATATCCGCCCCGGACATTATACATATGATATGTACATACAGACAAAGGAGCCTGGAGCGGTATCGCTCTGGGCTTTTTGCATTTTGTTGTTCTGCTAAGGTTTCAACACGCGTTCCTGTCTTTTCGATCGTAAAACTTGAAGCGCACTTTAAGTCAAGTTCATTTTCTGTGACAGACAAAAAAAGGACGTTCCACGGAACGTCCCTTTGATTGCCTGTGCTTACCGGAACACTGCCACGACATAGGCGGTGCCGTTGTAGTCGATGAAGGCCGCGCCCAATTCGCTGTGACCGGCCGCGTCCTCCAGCAGCTCTGCCGCCGCGCTGTCGGCCTGCGGCGCATACAGCTGGGCCGTCATGGCCGTGCTATCATCCAGCAGGGGCGCCACCGTTACATCCTCCGGGACACCATAGCACCCGGACCAGTATAGGAACTTGTTCAGATTATTCGTATAGCCCATGTTGCTGTCCGCATCCAGCGCCACGGTGTACACCAGATCCAGGCCGCTGACCCGCAGGCTGTCCGGTTCCTGTACAAACCATTCTGCCACCGCTTTGGCCGTGTTATCCAGCTCCTGTGTATGGGCAACGCCCAGCTGCTGCGCCAGCTCAGCGGCTTTTTCAGCGTCCGTGCCGGTGTTCACGCTCCCCAGCCCACTGCAGGCCGTAAGCACACCAAGCGCCAGCACCCCAGCCAGCAGGCAGACAAGCAGATTTTTCCAGTGTTTCATCTTGATCGGCTCCTTTCACGCTGCATCCGTCCCCGCCGCCCCAGACCGGCAGGGCCTTTTTGTTCATGATATCATGCTTCCGGGCAAAAAACAAGGCCGCTGCCTGCAAACGGCAGCGGCCTTGTCCGGTTTTTATTTTGCGTACTCGACAGCGCGGCTCTCGCGGATGACGTTGACCTTGATCTGGCCGGGGTAATCCAGCGTATCTTCGATCTTCTTGGCGATGGAGCGTGCCAGCAGGATGACCTGATCGTCGCTGATGACGTCGGGCTTGACCATGATGCGCACTTCGCGGCCTGCCTGCACGGCAAAGGCCTGCTCCACGCCCTCAAAGCTGGAAGAGATCTCCTCCAGATTTTCCAGACGCTTGACGTAGCTTTCCACATTCTCGCGGCGGGCACCCGGGCGGGCGGCGCTGATGGCGTCGGCAGCCTGGATGATGAAGGCCAGCGGGGTCTTGGGCTCCACGTCGCCGTGGTGGGCCTCAATGGCGTGGATGATCTGGGTGTTTTCCTTGTACTTGCGGCAAATGTCCACGCCGATCTGGACGTGGCTGCCCTCGATCTCGTGATCCAGTGCCTTGCCGATGTCATGCAGCAGACCGGCACGGCGTGCCATGGTCACGTTCACACCCATCTCGCCTGCCAGCAGGCCGGCCACCCAGGCCACTTCCATGCTGTGGGTCAGGGCGTTCTGGCCAAAGCTGGTACGGTACTTCAACCGACCGATCAGTTTGATCAGGTCCGGGTGCAGGCCGTGGATGCCCAGCTCCATCACCGCACGCTCGCCTTCGCGCTTCATCTGCAGCTCCAGCTCGTGGCGGCACTTTTCCACCGTTTCCTCAATGCGGGCGGGGTGGATGCGGCCGTCGCCGATCAGGCGTTCCAGGGTCATGCGGGCCACCTCGCGGCGGGTCTGGTCGAAGGAGGACAGGGTAATGGCCTCCGGGGTATCGTCGATGATCAGGTCCACACCGGTGGCGGTTTCCAGCGCACGGATGTTGCGGCCCTCGCGGCCGATGATGCGGCCCTTCATCTCGTCACTGGGCAGCGGCACCACGCTCACGGTGGTCTCGCTGCAGTGGTCGGCGGCGCAGCGGCTCACGGCCTGACCGATCAGGTTGCGGGCGATGTTGTCGCAGTTCTCCTTCAGGTCGGTCTCATAGGCGGCAATGCGCACGGCCTTTTCGTGGGTGAGCTCCTCATCCACCTTGTGCAGCAGCACCTCGCGGGCGTCCTCCTGGCTCAGGCCGGCCAGCGTTTCCAGACGCTCCATCTCCTTGGCGCGCAGGGCGTCGATCTCGGCCAGACGGGCGTCGGCCTCGGCGGTACGCTTCTTCAGGTCCTCTTCCTTGCGCTCCAGGGCTTCGGTCTTGCGGTCCAGGGCATTTTCCTTCTGGTCAATGCGGTTTTCCTGACGGCTGATCTCAGCACGGCGCTGTTTGATCTCCTTGTCGGCCTCTGCCTTCTGGGCATCGACCTCGGCCTTCAGCTTGAAGGCCTCGTCCTTGGCTTCCAGAACCGCTTCCTTGCGCTTCTGGTCTGCGGTCTTGATCGCTTCGTTCACCAGGCGGGTCGCCTCGGCTTCGGCGCTGCCGATCTGTGCTTCGGCGGTCTTTTTCCGGTTGTTGTAACCAACAAAATAGCCCGCAGCTGCACCGACAACACCCACGATCAGGGCCACGATCACTTCGATCGCGGTCATCGTGTTCACTCTCCTTTGTTCTGATTTTTCATTCAGGTTCAAACAAGCAGGAGACGCTGTGCGGCAGGCTGTGGGCAACGATCTATAAGGGAGCCTTCCATGCAAAAAGTGACAACAAAAATCACACGCGCAGGCAGACCCTGCACGGGCATTGCGGCTTTTTTCTATCCGGTTCTGGCTTATATAAAACAGGCGCGCTTCGCCTGTGGAGAAACTCCGGTCATGGGGACGACCTGCACACAGCGTCTTTTATTCCATACTACTAATTATATTACGAAACATTTGCACGCTTGTCAAGGGAAAACCGGATCCCGCCGCATATTTTTTGTGCACATGGCCGATTTTATGCCGCAAAAACCCCGGTGCATCTGCATACACCGGGGCTCATTCTGCATCATTATTCCAGATACATCCTCCGCAGGCGCATCCGCCGGGCGGGAGTCAGGCCGTACTCCCGGGCCAGATACTCCTCCGCGCTGCCACACGCTTCCCGGATGACCTGCAGCACATAGGGTGCCGCACCCGGATCCACGCCCGCCTGTGTGCAGAACCGCATCCGCTTGGACGGGTCGGCGGCGATCTCTTCCGCGTGGCCCGCCAGAAGGGCGTCGATCTCGGCCTTGCGGCAGACATTCGTCTGCACAAAGTCCGCGCAGATCGTCTCGTCGGACGCACCCAGCGCCAGCAGGATCAGCATGGCGGCCACGCCGGTGCGGTCCTTGCCGGCAGAGCAGTGGAACAGGATGGGCGTCTCGCCGGCTTCCAGCGCCCGGAACAGCTCCTTGAAGGCCTTGTTGCCGAACAGCATCTGTCGGTACATCCGGTACAGGATGTTCTCGCCCTCCCGGGCGGTGTGCATCATGCGCTCGATGTCACCGGGGGCAAAGCTGATCTCATGGCCGTCGTCGCCGCACAGGGCACAGATCTGCACCAGCCGGGCACCGTCCGGCACATAGTCCGGCTCGGCCTGGGCCTCGGCAGTGCTGCGCAGGTCCAGAATCAGCCGCAAGCCCAGCGCATCCAGCCGGGCACGGTCCGCCGGGTCGGTGAGCCGCGCGGTGCACACGCCGCGCCAGATCTGGCCCCAGCGCACGGTCTTGCCCTCATCGGCCGGATAACCGCCCAGCTCCCGGAAGTTGGTCGCACCCGCAAAGGGCAGCTGGGTGCCAGGGGCCGGGTGCACCGGAGCGGCAGGCTTTGCCGCCGTGCTGGACAGCACCGGGAAGTTGTAGAAGGGCTTGGCCGGACGGCCCCGGCGCGGCGGCAGCGAGGCGGCCCCGCCCAGCACCTCCATCAGGTAGCTGCGCAGCAGGTCGATGTAGGCCGAGGTATAGTCCCGGCGCTGTACCAGCGATACGCACAGCGGGGGCAGGTCCTCCAGCAGCACGTCCCGCACCCGGTCCAGCTCCCGCCGGGCACCGGGCTCGTAGCGGGTCAGGCAGGTGCACAGCTGCTCCTGCACCAGATAATAGGCCTGGTAAAAGCTGGGGCCGATCTCGGCGTTAGGCGCAAACCCGGCCCGGGCACAGGCCGACCACAGCGGACTGAACAGGTCCTGCCGCAGGCTGGGCAGCAGCACCCGCTGCCCCCGCAGGTCGGCCAGCGGGATGCTCTCCCGGTCCCAGAAGGGGTGACCGCGGGGCACCAGCAGGCAGGCAGGGTCGGCCCGCAGGGTGGTGCGGGCCAGTACCGGGGCCGCACAGCCCAGGTCGATGACCAGACCGGCGTCCAGCTCGCCCTGCTCCACGGCATCGGCCACAGCGTCGTTGTCCAGCAGGCGGAACCGCATCTCCACATGAGGGTACTGCTGGCGGAACTTGTCCAGCTGCGTTTCCAGCCCAGGCAGGTAGTCCGGCACCAGCGCCACGCTGATGCCGATGTGCACCGGCTGGGCCGACTGGATCTCGGCCCGCAGGGCGGCCTGCATCTGCTGGAACTGCTCCACCACCGGGGTGGCATGGCGCTGCAGGCTCATGCCGCGGTCGGTGAGGGTGAGCTTGTGGTGGGCACTGAGAAACAGCGGCCCGCAAAGTTCCGCTTCCAGCGCAGAGATGCTCTGCCGCAGCGCCTGCCGCGACAAAAACAGCCGCTGTGCGGCCCGGGTATAATTCATTTCTTCGCACAATACCAGAAAGTAGTGCAGCTGGCGGATGTCCATGGTTTCCTCCTGCGGATGTTTGTCATAAATAAAGAATACCGCCTTTTCCGGCAATTGTAAAGCCGGTGGACCTTCTTCCCGGTCACATTTTTTGCTGCGCTCTGCATTCCGCCGTATCACGCCGTCACATGGACCGCATTTTCCCGGACGGCATCAATGGTTTCCATCAGTTCTCCGCCCATTTTGCCGTCAAACAGGCGGGTGAACAGGATGGGCTGGTCGAAAGGCGGTTTCATCAGGACGGCTTTGCTTTCCACATAGCCGTTCTGCTCGATGTAATGGATGACCTTCTGCACGAAAGCGATCTGCTTTGCATTCAACGATTCATCGTTGATGAACTTGGAGAATGCCTGCATGGCGGCTTCGTGGTCGAGCTTCGCCACCTTGCGCACCAGCAGACCAAACGGGGTATCTTTGAACTCCCGGGCATAATCTTCTTTGCTGCCCAGCTCGCTGGTGAATAGGTACAAGCCCCAAAAGCCCTTATAAAACAAAAAAGACGACAAACCGTTTCTTTCAACGATTTATCGTCCTTTTGGTGCGCTCGAGGGAACTCGAATCCCTGGCCCTCTGATTAAAAGAATCCGAGGTGCATCATTCGTCAAATTTCTAAAGTTCGAAGAATCGTTATTTTTATCGTATCATCGCAAAACACGCCTTTGCACACACCGCATTATTTGCACACAGTGTAATGCTTTGCAACCGTTATCCAGCTATTCAGGTGTGCAAAAAGTGTGCAAAAATGTGCAGACGGGCCAAACAAAGCCCAATGGACAAATCAACCACCGGTTTTATGGCAGGGTTTAGGACATCCGAACAGACACCGTTTGATATAGAAATGAGGTTCACTATGAATAAACTGCTTTCCTGCCACTACAACATGGACACCAACCGGGTGGAAGCCCGGTTCGAGGATTGCACCACTCTTGCCATCGACTGCATTACTGTGGAGGACGAGTACGGCAACACCCCGGCACAGCGGGCAGAGCTGGACTGGCTGCTCTACAACAAGCCCTTGGAGTATGCACAGCTTGTGCTTGGTGAAGAGATCGGGCATTATCTTTCCCTCGGCTGCGACCACGGCAGACTGGAAGATTGATTACTTTGAAAGGCCATTGCCATTGAAGTGCAAATCGAATATACTGTAAATAGGAAAGCGGACGTCACTCCGCTGGTGTGGCTGACACCTAAAATCCGATCTGATGCAAGACGTAAGGGCCTGAGGTTGGCGGGCAACGATAAAACCCGAAAGAGATGCAGGACGTAGGGGCCTGAGGTTGGCGGACAACGATAAAATCAGTCGCAAGGGACATCGGACAGCACCACGGTGTTGTAGGTGTCCCTTTTATATTGCCATCAATCTTTCGTATATGGCGCACCGCCGAATAACAAAAGGATGCCCGCCCACCGATGGAACTGAATTTCCATGGTGAGCGGGCATCTTGCGTTTTTACGTAAATTAAGTAAAATTCATGAATTTTACTCATCCAATCGATGAAGGGTTTGATGAAGTTTTTCCGCTAGCATCTCGATAAACATAAAGAAAATCACGGTTTCATCCATGGGATACATGCCGCCGGCATTATAGGTCAGAAAAGGCAAAACAATTGAAATATCTACCAGATGGCACAGCGAACTGTCGGGATCCATGGTGATCAGGACCACTTTGACGCGATTTTTACGATATTCGGACACCAGCGTTTCGTAGAAATCCCGGCCGCTGATGGAAAAAATCACAACCACATCTCCCTGCTTCAACACCCGCTCATAGCTGGCCATCCGGCTATCGTCCCACAGCATGTGGCAGTCCACGCCGAACTTGTTCAACCGGAAAGCCAGTTGCTCGGCCGAAACAGAAGAGTGGTTTAGCCCCAGTGCCACCACCCGATTGGCGTGGGAGAGTGTATTCGCAAAATCCCGCAGCGCGTCCGAAGTGACTAGCGGCTCCATCTGCAGCATGCCGCTGCAGTAGTAGGTCAGCACGTTCTGGGTGGGCAGCGCATCGGCCGGCCGGGTCTGGGCCGGGTGTTCGGTTTCATGCTGCAGGGCATATTTGAACTCGGCATAGCCCTGATAGCCCAGCTTCTGGCACAGCCGCAGCACCGTGCTGCGGCTGACACCGCAGATGGCGGCGAGTGCTTCGCCGGAAAGCGACCGCATCTCCTGCGGGTTGCTCAGAATATAATCGGCAACATGGCGTTCGTTGCGGGAAAAATCCGATAAACTTTCCCGCAGCTGATCCAGAACAGACATAGACTCCCTCTTTTCCCGCAGCAAAAGTGCAGCGTTGTTACACCTAGTGTACCGCAAAACCGTGCAATTGTCCAGTTTATAGGCAAAAAGGCGGTGCTTGTATCCAATATGCCGGGCATATGTACCAAAAACGAACGAGCAAAGTTGTGCAATGCTTCAAAAGTGTGCACTAAAACAAAAAAATATGTTGCAAAACCGTGCAATTGGCCGTATAATAAAGCGGCTGAACGAAGCAGAAATACCATGCATAGGAGATCGACCATGAAAATTTATACACTCATCCAAACAATCAAGGCAAATTCCGGTTCTGTCTGGAATGGTCGGGAGATCTGTGCAGATACCACAAGGGATAAAGTGCTTTGGGGGGATGCCGGGCAGGAGTGTACCGGTATTATCAGCACCTGCTATGCGTCCCCTGCTGTCATAAAAAAGGCAATGGAACTGGGATGCAATTTCATTGTTGTGCACGAGGCTTTGTTCTGGAACCACGGAGACCGGACGGACTGGCTGGAAAAAAATACGGCATTCCGGAAGAAAAAAGCACTGCTGGAAGAGAGCGGTGTCTGTATCTGGCGCTATCATGATTATGTTCATGCGGGGATCCGGGTGGACGGTGCACTGCACGATGGTATTTTTTATGGCCTGAGCAGCCTGCTGGGCTGGAATGAATACCAGACCGATAAAAATGCGCTGTTGTGCCATGATTTTTGCCTGCCAAGAGCCTGGACTGTGCAGGAAATGGCATCTTTTCTGACAAAAAAGTTCCATCTGGAAGGAGTGCGTTTCATCGGTAATCCGGCCGCAAAAATCCGGAAAGTGCAGGTTCCCATGCATATTCTGGGGCATTTATCAGATGATCGGATCATTGAACAAATCAATGAAGAAGATATAAACTGCCTGCTGACGCTGGAGATGGTAGATTTTACGGTGTGTGAGTACATCCGGGATGCTGCCATGCTGGGCGAAGACCGCTGCATTTTTGCGGTAGGGCATTTTAATATTGAAGAAATCGGCATGGAGTATCTGGCGGACTGGCTGCAGCAGCTGGCACCACATCTGCCGGTCCACTTTGTGCAATCCGGCGATGCCTACCGGTATCTGCCTTGTATTTGATCCTGATTTTTATGGTGGAGCGCGCCCACTGTAGAGATATAAAACCGATTTTCCTTGGAGAACAAGTAAAGGAGATTTCATCATGGCAAACAATCAACAAATTGCTGAACAGGTGCTTGCGGCAGTGGGCGGCAAGGCAAATGTCAGCAGCGTGACCCATTGCATGACCCGGCTGCGCTTTGTGCTTGTGGACGAGAGCAAAGCAGCGGACGATAAAACGCTGGAAGCCATTGCAGGTGTTCTGAAGGTGATCCGCGCAGGCGGGCAGGTCCAGGTCGTGATCGGCCGTAATGTGGATAAAGTTTACGATATCGTATGCGAACGGATCGGCCTGGAGCATGCAGCACAGCCTGCTGCCGAAGCAGAGCTCCCGCAGGAAAAACAAAAGCTGACCCCCAAAGCGGTGGCCAACAATATCCTGGGTGCCGTCAGTGGCAGCCTGACCCCGGTGCTGCCGGTGATAATCGTGGCCGGTATCTTCAAGATGGTGGCGGTGCTGTTCGGGCCCAAGAACCTGGGCCTGCTGACGGCGGAAAGCCAGCTGTACATCCTGTGCAACCTGGTCAATGATGCAGGCTTTTACTTCCTGCCCTTCTTCGTGGCTTACAGCGCAGCCAAGCGCTTCAAGACCGACCCGATCCTTTCCATGCTGGTGGCAGCACTGATGCTGCACCCCACCATGCTGGACATCGTGGCGGCCGGAGAGCCCTTCAAGATCTATGGCCTGCTGCCCATGCAGCTGGTCAACTACACCCAGGCAACGGTCCCGGTCATTCTGGTGGTCTGGATCCTCTCCTATGTGCACAAGTGGGTCAAAAAAGTGGTGCCGGACTTCATCCGTACCATCGGTGTGCCGGTGCTCACCACCTTTATCATGATCCCGCTCACCTTCTGCGTTTTTGGCCCTATCTGCAACGAGATCATGAGCTGGGTCGGCAGTGCCATCCTGTGGATGAACAACACCATCGGCGTGCCCACCATCGTTGTGGTGGCTGCCATCTGGCCCTTCGTGATTATGTTCGGCATGCATGTGCCGGTCATGATGGCGCTGTTGCCCACCTGGATGGAAATGGGCTACGACGCCATCGTCAGTCCGGCTACCATTGCTTCCAACCTGGCAGGCATCGGCGTGGAGCTGGCCTATGCCCTGCGTGCAGGCAGCCGGGAGAACAAAGAGCTTGGCTGGACCTGCTTCGTCACACATGTGACGGCCAATATCTCGGAGCCTGCGCTGTACGGCATTTTCCTGCGGGACCGCAAGGCGCTGGCCTGGGATATGCTGGGCGCAGTGGCCGGCGGCGTGACCATGGGCCTGCTGGGCGGCAAGGTCACGCTGTTCTCCGGCGTGGGCTTCCCCTTCCTGGAGTTCCTGCGCTTTGGCGAGTATTCCGTCCCGGGTGCCATCGGCATGGTGGTTGCCTTTGGTGTTTCGCTGGCGCTTGGCCTTGTGTTTGGCTTTGAAAAGGCCCAGCAGAAAAACTGACGATTCCTGCCGGAAACTCCCCATTCTGCAAATTGCAGGGCGGGGAGTATTCTGGTGCAGATAAGAAGGAGAAGAAAATGTCACTTCCTGAAAATTTTTTGTGGGGCGGCGCAATGGCGGCCAACCAGTGCGAAGGCGGCTGGAACGAGGGCGGGCGTGGCCTTGCCAACGCAGATGTCCTGCCATACGGCAAAGACCGCGTGGCGGTGATCAAGGGCGAGCTGCCTATGCTGGCCCCGGATGCAGAGCACTATTACCCGGCGCAGGATGCGGTGGATTTTTACCACCATTACAAAGAGGATATTGCCTTGTTTGCAGAGATGGGCTTTAAGACCCTGCGCCTTTCCATTGCGTGGAGCCGCATCTACCCCAACGGCGACGATGCACAGCCCAACCGGGAAGGGCTGGCGTTTTACCGCAGTGTGTTTGAAGAATGCCATAAATACGGCATTGAGCCGCTGGTCACCATCACACACTACGACATCCCCATGCATCTCGTCACCGCCTACGGCGGCTGGCGGAACCGGAAGCTGATCGACTTTTATAAAAAGCTAGTCACCACTCTGTTTGCCGAGTACGGCAGTCTGGTGCGGTACTGGCTTACCTTCAACGAGATCAACATCATGACCAGCGCCTGCTTTATGGCGGCGGGCATCGTGTTCCGGGAGGGTGAGGACCGCTATGCGTCCATCTACGATGCGGTGCACCATGTGCTGGTGGCCGGTGCTTGGGCCACAAAGCTCTGCCACGCAATGATCCCCGGGGCTAAAGTGGGCTGTATGCTCAATGCTGGTATCTATTACCCCAGAACCTGTAGTCCGGAGGATGTGCAGGCTGCCCAGGCAGAAAACCGCAAGCACTATATGTTCACCGATGTGCAAATGCGCGGCAGCTACCCCGCCTATGTGTGCAGAGAGTTTGCGCGGCATGGGTACCAGATCCCCTTCCAGGCGGATGATGCCGCCATTCTGCGGGAGAATACAGCCGATTTCGTTTCCTTCTCCTACTACTCCACCCGCGTGGTGGAAGCCCACGCAGAAGGAAAATACGATTCCAACCTGCTGCACTCGGCCGATAATCCGTATCTGGAGCGGGAGCCCTGGGGGCGTTTTCTGGACCCGGTGGGCCTGCGCATCACGATGAATGAGATCTACGACCGTTACCAGAAGCCGCTGTTCATCGTGGAAAATGGTCTGGGTACCATTGACCAGCCGGATGCAGACGGTTATGTGGCAGACGATTACCGTATCAGCTATCTGCGCAAGCATCTGCAGCAGATGAAGCTGGCTGTGGAAGAAGACGGCGTGGAGCTGCTGGGTTATACCAGCTGGGGTCCGATCGACCTAGTGTCGGTGGCGACAGGCGAAATGAAAAAACGCTATGGCTTTATTTATGTGGACCGGGACGATGAAGGCTGCGGCACTCTGAAGCGCACCCGCAAAAAGTCTTTTTACTGGTATAAAAAGGTCATAAACACTAATGGAGATGACCTTACCTAATATGGGAGTGTCTGTTATGAATACAAAACTTCTGGTACAATCAGACGACTATGGAATTTCACCGGCAGTGTCTGCGGGCATTATATATGGAATAACGCACGGAATTATTCGCAACACCGGAGCATTCGTCAATATGCCATGGAGTTCAGAATGTCTAAAATGGATTTTTCCATATTTGGATAAAGTTGCACTTGGTTTGGACTTAAATTTGACAACGGGATATCCACTGAGTTCACCAGAAGAAATCTCTTCTCTTACACGGCCTGACGGAAGTTTTTACAGCAGTTGGGAAAGTCGAAAACTAGATAAGGCAACTCCTTCCGGAGAGCATACCGATTCTCAAGAAGTCTCGCGAGAACTGGAAGCACAATTGGAACATTTTATTCAACTAGTTGGGCATAAACCAGCCTACATTCATCCACATGCTTATACAACTCCTAGAATTCTGGAGCAAGAGAAAGATTTAGCAAAACGAGCTGGTGTACCATTCTCTGTGGATTGTTTTGAAAAAATATTTGGTCGGAACCTTTCCGATATGCTGATGCCTTGGTACAAAAAGCCTCCCACACCGGAAAATCAGCTAGATTCTTCGCTTAAAGAATATCTCCTTACACAGAGTAATGCCATTTTAAATCAAGAGTATTCCCTCGTAGTAGGTCACATGGGATATGTAGACAAAGAATTAATGGAACTTTCTAGCTACAGTCTCTATCGACTTAACGATTTGAATGCAGTTACCAGTCCAGAAATCCTCACGTGGGTAGATAAAAATTCTATTGAACTAATTACTTATCACGATCTCCCTCTCTAAATCAATAAGTCCTACTATCACCGCTTTACTGCAATAAAATTTGCAAAATCATCTTGACG
>ENA-ORTQ01003444-ORTQ01003444.1-human-gut-metagenome-genome-assembly--contig:-NODE-3444-length-11877-cov-3.051430_pt1 | contig 11877 bp, 9 predicted proteins | sample MGYA00241912_ERZ509188 | MGnify/ENA primary metagenome ERZ509188 (study PRJEB26280, sample SAMEA2338849) | human gut metagenome | biome: human gut; feature: human-associated habitat; material: faeces...
CAAAGTACAGCGTATTCAGACCAGATATCCGCAAAATCTCCCATTGTATTTTGACGGAATGGGAAGATATACGGTGAGTGAAACATCTGAGAGAGCGACAGACGAAGAAGGTTATGAATTATCAGCGGATTTTCTGCGGACAGATGTAGTGAATGAACTGCGCAGGGGAATTGCGGAAATCCGTCCCGTTCTTGAAAAGAACAAATATGTTCCGCCGGTAGAACCAACGGTAAAGCCGGATGTAACACCGGACAAGAAAGATGTAAGCTTTACAGGGAGCAATGTGATCAGCCGGGAATTTGCAAAAAAATCATTTAATCTGGGAATCAGATCTGACAGCAACGGAAAAGTTACCTATGCAAGTTCCAACAAAAAAGTAGCGACAGTCAGTGCTTCCGGTAAGATTACGATGAAAAGCATGGGAAGTACGGTAATCACAGTCAGAACAGCAGAGACATCTTCCTTTAAAGCAGGTATCCGAAAAATTACGGTAAATCTGACACCGAAGAAAACTTCATTAAGTTCTGTAAAATCTTCAAAGAAAAAAACGCTGACTATTCGATGGAAAAAAGCAAAAAATATCAGTGGATATCAGATTCAGTATGCAACATCAAAGAATTTTAAAGGTGCAAAAACAGTGAAAGCTTCGGCAAAGGCGATTTCCGGAACTGCCAAAAAACTGAAAAGTAAAAAGACTTATTATGTTCGTATACGGACATTTAAGAAAGCATACGGCAAGACTGTATACAGTGGATGGAGCAAAGTAAAAAAAGCAAAAGTAAAATAGCAGACAGAGAGAGGACAGGAGATAATGAATTATTCATTGGTAGATATACTTCATACAGCCGGACAGGCGATCAGGATTCCGTGTAATGTGGTACTGATTCTTCTGATGATCATATCAGTAGTACAGGTTGGGCATGTGATCGTGGAGAGCTGTTTTGAAATACGTCACGGGAAACTGAACAGTATAGCGCTGGCGGAAAGTTTATATGGAAAAGATAAAGAAGAAAAGCAGCGGCTGATTGAAGAAAGTCTTCTGAATTCTCAGGAAAAACAGATGCTTCGGGAATTGCTCAATGCAGAGAACATGAGTGAGGATATGCGGCAGGCTGTAGCCGAAAGACTTCTGGAAGCGCAGGAGGCACGATATGCAAAAATTCTTCATGTGACAGAACTGGTCGTAAAACTCGGACCAATGTTCGGACTTATGGGAACACTGATTCCGCTTGGACCGGGAATCGTTGCACTGGGAACAGGAGATGTGCAGACGCTTTCGAGTTCTATGGAAATGGCATTTGACACAACGATTGCCGGCGTGATCAGTGCAGCGGTCTGCAGTGTACTGACCGGGATCCGCAAACGCTGGTATAACCGGAATATGCAGAATATACAGCTTCTTATGGAAAGTATACTTTAGAGGTGGTAGTTTATGAGAGGTTCAAGACTTGGAAAAAGAGGAAAAAATAGTTTCTTTGACGAAGAAGAACAAAACCCGATGGAAGGTGTTGCCAATCTGGTGGATGCGATGCTGGTTCTGGCCTGTGGGCTTATGATGGCTATTATTTCTTTTTATAATAAGGTAAGCACTCTCTAATGTTTTAATTATTATTAATTTATAGTACCTTGTAATGCAAGGTACTAAAGTAATACATATATTTGTGCCATTCAAAAGAAAAGGAACAATGAAAGTAGACAATGTAAAATCCCAGATGAGAAAAGGCATGCTTGAATACTGCATCATGCTTTTGCTGCATAAGGAGCCTGCTTACGCTTCGGATATTATTCAGAAGTTAAAAGAAGCTCAACTGATTGTGGTGGAAGGTACCTTGTATCCATTGCTGACGCGTTTAAAAAATGATGATCTGTTAAGTTATGAGTGGGTGGAATCCACGCAAGGGCCACCTCGCAAGTACTACAAACTTACGGAGAAGGGAGAAACTTTTTTGGGAGAACTCGAACTTTCCTGGAAAGAGTTGACCGAAACAGTAAATCACATAGCCAATAGATAATTAGAATAAAGAAATAATAGAAATGAAAAAGACATTGACCGTAAATTTAGGTGGAACTGTCTATCATATAGATGATGATGCCTACCGTCTGTTAGACAATTATCTGTCTAATCTGAAGCATTACTTTCGTAAACAAGAGAGTGCGGAGGAGATTATAAATGATATTGAGATGCGTATTGCCGAATTATTTGCTGAAAAAGTAGCTGCGGGAAAACAAGTCGTTACAGTTCAGGATGTGGAAGAAGTTATAGCCCGTGTAGGTAAACCGGAAGATTTTGGAATTACCGAAGATGATGCCGAGTCCAATAAACGAACAGAGCAATCATCTTCTGCCAGTCAGACATATACACGAACTGCCGGTCCACGTCGTTTGTTTCGTGACCCGGACAGTAAGTTGTTGGGGGGCGTAGCAGCAGGATTGGCCGCATATCTCGGTTGGGATATAACACTGGTGCGTATTCTGATGATTGTACTGGTGTTTGTTCCTTATTGCCCGATGATTATACTTTATATAGTCGGGTGGATTGTGATACCGGAGGCTCATACAGCAGCCGAGAAATTAAGTATGCGTGGCGAAGCGGTGACGATTGAGAATATTGGCAAGACGGTGACGGACGGTTTTGAACGGGTAGCGGACGGGGTAAATAATTATGTGAATTCCGGTAAACCACGTACCTTTTTGCAAAAGATAGGAGACGTGTTTGTGGCTATTGCTGCCGTTTTCTTCAAGATATTCTTGGTTGCTCTTGTCATAATCTGTTGTCCGGTGCTGTTTGTACTTGCTATAGTATTGGTTGCTTTGGTATTTGCAGCAATCGCCGTAGCGGTGAGTGGGGGAGCCTTGTTGTACGAATTACTCCCTGCTATTGACTGGACACCTATCGCTTCCGTCACTCCTATGATGACGTTACTTGGTACGATTGCCGGGGTTGTTTTGATTGGTATTCCTTTGGGAGCTTTTTTATATACGATTCTACGTCAGTTGTTCCATTGGGCACCAATGGGGACAGGACTGAAGTGGTCGTTACTGATTCTGTGGATATTGGGTGCGGTTATTATGATTATTAATCTTTCAGCACTAGGCTGGCAACTGCCTTTATATGGTTTGCACCACTTTTAACCAAGTTTATTCTATTAAAAAAGGATAATATTTATTCTTTTATAACTAAATGTACCCTGATAGTGTGTCCAGGGTACATTTTTTGTTTGTTCTTATCTATGGTAAATCGGGATTTTTTATTAAGTTTGTAAAGACGTATTCGATAAGTATAAAAATGGGTGAACATATATGTTTCAGGAGAAATGAACGTTTAGCTACTGTCAATCCTTATTGGCGAGGCAATCCGATGGTGCGCGGGCGCTTTTTTAACAGACAACACCGCTTCCGTCCGGGTATGGGCAGTGTATTGAAATGGCGTTTGTCGCCTAACCCTCAGCGTAAAGAAAAGAAGGCTGTGAAGTGGGATCCGAAGGTCTGCTATCTTCGTTCGCTGGATGCCGTAGTGGGAGATTCGTTGATATGGCTGGGGCATAACTCTTTCTTCCTCCAATTGGCAGGTAAAAGAGTCATGTTCGATCCCGTATTCGGAAATATTCCCTTTGTAAAACGGCAAAGTGAGTTTCCTGCGAATCCCGACATTTTTACAGAGATTGATTATCTCCTTGTCAGTCATGATCATTTCGATCATCTGGATAAACAGAGTATCGCCCATTTGCTGAAAAATAATCCGCAGATGAAACTGTTTTGTGGCTTGGGAACAGGTGAATTGATTCAAAGTTGGTTCTCGGAAATGAAAATTGTTGAAGCAGGTTGGTATCAACAGATAGAAGACGAAGGATTAAAGATAACCTTCCTTCCTGCACAACATTGGAGCAAACGTTCTGTGCGTGACGGCGGTCAACGGTTATGGGGAGCCTTTATGTTGCAGGGTGACAATATCTCACTTTATTATAGTGGTGATACAGGGTATTCCAGCCATTTTCGTGAGATTCCCGATTTGTTCGGTGCTCCTGATTATGCTTTGCTAGGTATCGGTGCATACAAACCCCGTTGGTTTATGCGTCCCAACCATATTTCCCCTTACGAATCCCTGACTGCCTCAGAAGAAATGCATGCAGGACTTACTATCCCTATGCATTATGGAACTTTTGATCTGTCGGATGAGCCTCTGCACGATCCTCCTAAAGTGTTTGCGGCAGAAGCAAAGAAAAGAAAGATCCCGGTAAAAATACCTTATTTGGGAGAAATAGTAAAACTAAGCAAGAAGAAGTAATTATAAATGTATAAAGAGATGAAGAAATTAGAAGTAAAAGACTTAAAAGACAACTTTTTCGAAGCTATCGGAAAAGAATGGATGCTGATTACAGCCGGAACAAAGGAGAAGTTCAACACTATGACAGCAAGTTGGGGTGGCATTGGGTGGCTGTGGAATAAGCCTGTAGCCTTTGTCTTTGTCCGTCCCGAAAGATATACTTATGAGTTCATTGAAAAAAGTGATTACCTGACACTTTCTTTTTTAGGAGAAGAAAATAAGAAAATTCATGCAGTATGCGGTTCAAAGTCAGGTCGTAATACAGATAAGGTCAAAGAAACCGGCTTGAAGCCTGTTTTTACGGAAGGAGGTAATGTGGTGTTTGAACAAGCCCGTTTAAGTCTGGAATGTAAGAAACTTTATGCGGACGGTATCAAGCCCGAATGCTTTTTGGACAAAGAATCATTGGTGAAATGGTATGGTGGTGCTCATGGAGGATTTCATAAAATGTATATCGTAGAGATTAAAAATATATATTCGGAGTAAATTTAGCGAATTTTGACGGATGTAATGTAGAAGGCTCTGAACTCAATGATTGAGAATAGAGCCTTCGTTGATTTTTCACCTTTCGGAGTTTATCTTATTTACTCGAGGTCTTACTCTGAAGGAGCCTTCTTTACCCATTTATCCAGCCACTCGAAGAAAGTACGTTGCCACAAAACGCCATTTTGCGGTTTCAGTACCCAGTGATTCTCATCCGGATAAATTAGCAGTTCTGCCGGAACGCCACGCATTATGGCAGCATCGAAAGCAGCCATTGCCTGATTGGCTAGGATACGATAATCTTTTTCTCCATGAATACAAAGGATTGGAGTATCCCATTTCTCTACAAAGAGGTGAGGGGAGTTGGCGAAGGTGCGTTGCGCCACCGGGTTTTGTCTCTCCCAGTATGCACCGCCCATATCCCAGTTAGCAAACCATTTTTCTTCTGTTTCCAGATATTGCATTTCCATGTTGAAGATACCGTCGTGTGCGATGAATGCCTTGAAGCGTTTGTCGTGATGTCCTGCTAACCAATAAACGGAGAATCCTCCGAAGCTGGCACCTACACATCCCAGGCGATCTTTGTCGACATACGATTCTTTCGCTATCTCATCAATAGCCGTGAAATAATCCTTCATACACTGACCACCGTAATCACCACTGATTTGTTCATTCCATTCCACACCGAATCCCGGCAATCCACGACGGTTGGGAGCAACAATGATATAATCATTAGCTGCCATAATCTGGAAATTCCAGCGATAAGACCAGAACTGGCTTACCGGACTCTGGGGACCTCCTTCGCAGAACAACAATGTCGGATACTTCTTGTTCGGGTCAAATTGCGGGGGATAGATTACCCATGTCAACATTTGCTTGCCGTCAGTAGTCTTCATCCAGCGACCTTCCACCTTACCCATTTCCAATTGGTCGTAGATCAACTTGTTCTCTTGTGTCAGTTGAGTTGCCAAACCGTCTAATGCTACTGCATAAATTTCATCACCCATGCTCATCGAATGACGTTTTGCAATCAGTTTATCCCCGAATAAAGCGACCCCTTCATAATCATACATTCCGGAAGTAATGGCTTTAACAGAATCATTCGCCAGATTAAGTGCATAAATCTGTGATTCTCCGTGCCATACTCCTGTGAAGTAAATAGTCTTGGCGTCAGCTCCCCATACAAATGCGTCTACATTCGATTCAAAAGCTTTGCTGATAAAACGCTTTTCACCCGTCTCCAGATTCATGATGAACAAGCGGTTTAAGTCAGCCTCGTAGCCGTCACGCTCCATGCTCTGCCAGGCAATATACTTGCCGTCCGGTGAATATTGCGGATTTGTATCATATCCTTTATTTTCTTCGGTGATATTTTTCGTCTCTTTGGTATTCAGGTTATACACATAAATATCCGAGTTGGTTGAAATGGCATACTCCAACCCTGTTTTTTTTCGGCAGGTATAAGCCACCTTATCCGAAGTTGTATTCCAAGCCAGTTGCTCTATGCCGCCCCAAGGCTTCATCGGGCTTTCGTAAGGTTCGCCTTCAAGAATATCTACAACATTTGAAATGCCGTTGCCGTCAAAATCTGCAATAAAAGGATGTGGAGCAGTCGTTACCCATTCATCCCAATGCTTGTACATCAGGTCAGTGACGATGATACCTGTGGTTTTCGGGAGGTCCGGATACTTGTCAGCCGTACTCTCTTTAGTTTTTACCTGTGAGATAAATAGCAGTTTCTTGCCGTCCGGTGAGATAGAATATCCTTCGATGTCACCGTCGTAGTTGGTCAGTTGCTTGCGTTCGCTGCCGTCCGGATTCATTTCGTAGAGCTGGCTGCTTCCATTGTCGTTACTCAGAAAGGCGAGCTTAGTACCTCCTTTTATCCATGTCACTTCATTTTCCTGATAAGGTGTGCGTGTGATCTGTTGGTTATCGCTACCGTCTGCGTTCATCACGAAAACTTCGCGGTTACTCTTGTTCTCCGGTACGCTGTAATAGGCCACCGTATACGCAATTTTCTTTCCGTCAGGCGATACTGTGAATCCGCCGATACGTCCCATAGCCCAGAGTGCCTCGGGAGTCATGCGTTTCCCTTCAATCTTAATGTTCGATTTCTCGATAAGCACTTGGTCTGTTTTGCCTGCGTCTTTTGTGCCTCCGCAGGCAGCTAACAACATTGCTGCCGACATCATAAATAAATTAGCTTGTCTCATATATTTTATAAAATGTTTATTTTCTTGCGAAGATAATGAAAAAAGGATTCAAATCTTCTTTTTCTGCCAGTTTCCTTTCTTCATATACCTGTAACAGAATATTAGAATGAAAATGCCGTATACACTTTCCGTAGTCCAGGCAAATGCGATATCCATTCGCATATATAGTATAAAGTAGGTTGCATAAGTAACATAGATTGCCAGTACACACAGTTCCATAGCTAAGGCTGTGCGCGTGTTTCCCGTACCGGATACCGACTGAAAATAGACGTTGGCAGGTACTAGAACCAGATAGGCTGAGCATAACACCCAAAGAGAAGGAATAGACGCTTCCCGCAAATCAGGCATATCCGTGTAAATACTCAGAACCAGATCCGGGAATAGACAGAAAAAGATCAATATTGGAATTACAAATACATACCCGATGCGGATATGCTGCCTGATAGTTCCCCGTACACAATCCTGTTCGCCTGCACCGATAAGGTTACTGACCAGCGAACCGCAGGTAGCGGCAAAAGCCATTGCAATCATAAACGGAATCCCCGATACATTGCGGATTATATTGGCGATAGCCAACGATCGTTCTCCAAGATGTTCCACAAAAAGGAAGAACATAAACCAAGTAGACAGAGAGACGAAGTTCTGAATCATAGTCCAGACTGAAACATTCAGAATCCGTTTCAGCGTCTGACCCTGGAATTTAGGCAGGATATTCAAAGCATACTTCTTGCAGTCAATCCGTTTCCAAGTATAGATGATAAAGAAAATCACCGATACCAGTTCCGATAAAGACGAACCGATAGCAGCCCCTGCAATACCCAGTTGCGGGAACCCGAATTTACCGAAGATCAGGATATAATTGAATACCACATTCGATAACACCATTACAATTGAGTTTAGTGTCAACGTCTTGGTCTGTGTCGTTCCTACAAAGAATGCGCGGAACATCACACCGACAAACGAGAAAAAGAAGCCATAAACCCTCCAATGGATGTAACTTTCGGCTGCATTATAGATATGTGGGGATGAAATGATATTCTTCAGGATATGTGGTGAAAATACAATAGACAGTGTAAATAGTATAGCTGCCACTACCAATAAGAAATAGACACCTTGATAGAAGATCGGACCGATTTCTTTGTAATTACCTTCACCGTTACGGCGTGCAATCAAAATCTGCGCTCCGATACTGAAACCGAATGCCATCATAAAGATAGCGAGGTAGTATACACCGGCAATGGCAGATGCCCCCAGTTCAATCTCGCCGACACGTCCCAGAAAAGCAGTATCCGTCATGCCGATGAGCTGCTCCATAATCAGGCTAATCAGAATAGGGTAGGCGATAGTCCAGATTTGTTTATAAGTATATTTAGTTTTCATACGATTAATTATTAGAGAAAGAAAGCCGGGCAACCAAAAATAGGTGTCCGGCTTTCTCAGAATATATTCAGGAAATTCTCCTTATTTCTTATTCTGTCTTTGCTGCTGCAACTGTTCCTGTTGCTTTTGCATCGCCTCCAAGCGGGCAGCAAATCCGGTCTTTTTCATTTGTTTCGGATCCTTCTTATTCGCTTCCAGAATAGCCAACAATTTCGTTTCATTGGTCGTTTTGCGAAGAAGAATCATAGTTCCCACACTAATCAATGTCGATACGAAGTAGTAATAGTTCAAGCCTGACGGATAATCGTTCAAGACAAACAAGAACATAATCGGCATCAGATACATCATCCACTTCATCGCCGCCATTTGCGGTTGTGCTCCTGTGTCCTGCATCGACATTGTATACTTCGTATTCAAGATGTTTGTTACCGTCATCAGCAAGCAGAACAAGCTGAGGTGGTTACCCAGGAACGGAATATGGAATGGGAACGTGATGAATGCATCATAAGTAGAAAGGTCATCCGCCCACAAGAAACTTTGTTGACGCAATTCAATAGCGCTTGGTACAAACATAAACAAGGCCATTAAAATCGGGAACTGTAATAACATCGGCAGACAGCCGCCCATTGGACTCACACCATACTGACTGTAGAGTCCCATGACTTCCTGTTGCTTCTTCATTGCATCTTCCTGCTTCGGATACTTCTTGTTGATTTCGTCTATTTTCGGTTTCAGTACACGCATCTTCGCAGATGACATATACGTTTTCCAGGTAGCGGGGTAAACCACGACTTTTACCATGATAGTCAGAATCAACAGTACGATACCCATGCTCAAGCCCCAACCGGATAACCAGTCGAATACGTTGATTGTGATAAACTGATTAATCCAGCGAATCAACGGCCAGCCCAGATATACCAGTCTGTGAAGCTCCCATTTCTCAGTACGGCCTTTATCCAACGCTTTCAGGGTCTTAAAGTGGTTTGGACCGAAATAGAAGTGCATCTCTGTCGGTTCTTTTCCGCTAGGATCAAAGAAGGTATTCATTTCAGCGGAATAATCTTTGATATATCCGCTGCCTTGCTGTTCCATTCTTGATTTTACGGAAACCTTATCGAAGTCCTGTTCGGCGATGAATACAGAAGAGAAGAACTGATTCTTAAAAGCTACCCAGTCAATGTGTCCTTGCAGCTCCTGACTATCATCTTTGGCAGCCGACAAGTTATCTACATCATCTCCCGTTACCTTATAAGTCAACTCAGACAGACGGTTCTCATAAGTGAAACCTTTTTCCAGTTGGCGGGCACGTTGGGACCAGTCAATATCTACATAGTTAGTGCTGGCCAATTTGTCTGCCATACCTGTCGCTTTGATTTCAAAGTTCATCAGGTAGCTGTCCGGTTTCAGTGTATAGATGAAATCGATGTAGCTTGCGCTATCCGCAGCCAGACGCATAGTCACGCTACTGTCCGTCTTGTTCACTGCTTCAAAGAAATAATCCTTTGTCTGGATCGCCCCTTCCTTGTTATAGAAGTTGAAGTTCATCGAAGCATCATCACCGTCGAACAGTACAATTGGTGTCTTTTTATCCTGTGCCATGTACTCTTTCAGTGTAGCTGAATATACACGTCCGCCTTTTGTTGCAAAAGTGATTTCCGCTACATTGTTCTGGATGCTGATTTTAGAATCAGTTCCGTGCATGGCGTTGAAGAACAAGGCGGAAGAATCGGCTGTTGTTGCAGCTTCTTTCTTGTTGTTGGCCAATGCGGCTTCCGTTTTCGCTTTCAGTGCTTCCTCTTGCTGTTGTACCAAGGCAATGGAATCGTAGTATTTCTTCTGTGCAGCAATCTGCTCCTCGCTCGGACGGCTCAGAAAACTGAATCCTACCAATAATATACCTATTAAAACGAGACCTGTAATGGTATTTTTATCCATTCTTATTTTAATTACAAATTATAAATTACTTTTCGTTTTCGATAGCAGCTTTCACAAACGCCACGAACAACGGATGAGGGTTCAATACCGTACTGCTGTATTCCGGATGAAACTGAGTACCGACATACCACTTCAAAGCCGGAATCTCTACGATTTCCACCAGATCCGATTCCGGATTGATACCAGTGCATTTCATGCCGGCGGCTTCGTATTGTGCTTTGTAGTCGTTGTTGAACTCGTAACGGTGACGGTGGCGCTCCTGAATATGTTCTTGTCCATAAGCTTCAAAAACTTTCGAACCTTTCTGCAATACACATTCGTAAGCACCCAGACGCATCGTACCGCCCATGTTGGTAATTGCCTTCTGTTCTTCCATGATGTCAATCACGTTATGCGGAGTCTTTTCATCCATTTCACGTGAGTTGGCATCAGCAAATCCCAGTACGTTACGGGCAAACTCGATAGCGATACATTGCATGCCCAGACAAATACCGAAAGTCGGAATATCATGTGTACGCGTATATTTGATAGCAACAAACTTGCCGTCGATACCACGTTGACCGAATCCCGGACCGATCATCACCCCCGCCATACCTTTCAGTGCTTCGCCTACATTTTCGTCAGTCAGTTTTTCACTGTTAACGAAATGTACTTCTACTTTACGGTCGTTGTAAGTACCAGCCTGTGACAAAGCCTCACGGATTGACTTGTAAGCATCCTGCAAGTCGTATTTTCCAACCAAAGCGATATTGATCGGTTCTTTTGTTTCTGCAGCATGCCGGCGTTCAAGGAATTTACGCCATGGACCGAGTCCCGGAGTTTCACCTACCGGCAATCCCATTTTTTCAAGAATGGTGCTGTCTAGTCCCTGTGCCTGCATCAGGATAGGAACTTCATAGATAGTTTCCGCGTCAATAGACTGCACTACGGCTTTGTCGTCTACATTACAGAATTGTGCTACTTTCTTACGCAGTCCGTCACTCAATGGATGTTCGGCACGCAATACCAGTATATCCGGTTGGATACCTACGCTCTGAAGTTCTTTAACCGAGTGTTGTGTCGGTTTAGTTTTCAGTTCTCCGGCAGCGGCAAGATAAGGAACATAAGTCAGGTGTACGCAAAGAGCGTTCTTGCCTAGTTCCCATTTCAACTGACGGATACTTTCGAGGTAGGGGAGTGACTCGATGTCGCCTACTGTACCGCCGATTTCAGTAATTACAAAATCGAACTTGTATTTGTTGCCGAGCAACTTTACGTTCCGTTTGATCTCATCTGTGATATGAGGAATCACCTGAATGGTTTTACCCAAATAATCACCACGACGTTCTTTATCAATAACGCTCTTGTAGATACGTCCCGTAGTAATGTTGTTCGCCTTTGTCGTTTGTATGCCTAGGAATCTTTCGTAGTGTCCCAGGTCGAGGTCGGCTTCGTGTCCGTCTACGGTTACATAGCACTCTCCGTGCTCATAAGGATTCAATGTTCCCGGGTCGATGTTGATATACGGGTCAAACTTCTGGATGGTTACCTTGTAACCTC
>ENA-ORTQ01003446-ORTQ01003446.1-human-gut-metagenome-genome-assembly--contig:-NODE-3446-length-11867-cov-2.698188_pt1 | contig 11867 bp, 9 predicted proteins | sample MGYA00241912_ERZ509188 | MGnify/ENA primary metagenome ERZ509188 (study PRJEB26280, sample SAMEA2338849) | human gut metagenome | biome: human gut; feature: human-associated habitat; material: faeces...
TTGTTGAGTTATAGATTTATTTAAATATTTATGAGATAATGAATAGAAAAATATTATATAAAAGGTGATCTAATGTATAAGGTAGCAATTTTTGATTTAGATGGGACGTTATTAAACACTTTGAAAGATTTGGCTGATGCTTGTAATTTTGCCTTAAGGTCGCATGGCTTTTCAGAACATCAAATTGATGAATATAAATATTTTCTTGGAAATGGAGTATATAAGCTAGTGGAAAGAGCATTGCCAATGGATAAAAAAGATGGTGAAACGGTAGATAAAGTTTTAACAGAATTTAAAAAATACTATGAAAAGCATAAGAGTGATTTTACTAAGCCATATGATGGTATAGAAGAATTATTAATAGCTTTAAAAGAAATAGGAATAAAAACAGCAGTTGTTTCCAATAAACCACATGAATTTGCAGTTGAAATAGTAGAAAGATATTTTGGTAAATCTTTTGATATAGTTTTTGGAAAGAGAGAAGGATACTTGGCAAAGCCAGATCCAACAACTGTAATAGAGACATTAAATCATTTTAAATGTAAAAAAGAAGAAGCAGTTTATATTGGAGATTCCGATGTTGATATGTTTACAGGAAAAAATGCCGGTCTTTTTTCCATTGGTGTTGCGTGGGGATTTAGAGGTGCTAGAGAATTATCTGCTGCTGGGGCAAATAAAATAGTATATACTTCAGAAGAATTATTAAGTGAAATTATCAAATAGTATTAAAGTTAAGGTAGGTACATTAATATAACAGTAGTAAATAAAAATGTAGATTATAAACAATTTTTATTAAAAATAAAGGGTAAACAATAATGTATAATTTTTTATTAATATTATAGAGGTAGAAAAATGAATAAATTAAGAAAGAAAAAAAGGAAAAAAATAAAGCCTTTTGAGTTAAAAAAAATCAATGAACAGTCCATTGATAGATTAATACTTGTAGGCATATCTATAGGTGTAGTAATAGTAGTTTTACTTTTAAGAATGTTATATCTTACTATTATAAAGGGTTCAGAGTTAGCAGAGAAAGCTGAAACAGAATGGAAATCAGAAATGAATTTAACGGCTATGAGAGGTAATATAGTAGATAGAAATGGTTCTATTCTAGTTACATCAACTAATGTTTATAGAATTGAAGTAGATATGGATACATTAAGAGCATATGTTGATGATGAAAAAACCACTATAGAGAAAGTATCTGCCAATATAGCTGAAGCGATAGGTACTTCCTATGATAATATTTATAAAAAGCTTAGTGATAAAGAAAATAAATTTATAATTTTATCTAAAGGACTTGAAAAAGATGCTATAGATAAGGTAAAAGCTTTAGAAATTGCTGGGTTAGTTTATTATGATGAAATAGAAAGATATTATCCTAATGGTAATTATTTATCTCAAGTTTTAGGTACAATCAATTCAGAAGGTGTAGGATTAACAGGATTAGAGCTTCAATATGATGATTATTTAAGTGGACTATCAGGAATACGTATAGGAGGTATTGATGCTAATTCTAATGATCTTCCATTTGTAAGTGGAAAACAAACTAATGCAATAAATGGGAAGGACATTGTTACTACCATTGATGAAAATCTTCAATATTATGCAGAACTTGTAGCTAAAGAAGGCCTTGAAACACATAAAGCAAAGCGAGTATCCATAACAATAATGAATCCTAATAATGGAGAAATATTAGCTATGGCAAATGCACCAGGATATGATCCAAATAATCCATATGAAGGGTATGAAAACTTTGAAGGAGACACTGAAAATGATAAAATTCAAAATATGTGGAGAAATTCTATTGTAAGTGATACTTATGAACCAGGATCTACATTTAAAATAATTACCATGGCTGCTGCTATGGAAGAAGGATTAATTCATGATGATGATGTGTTTGTTTGTAATGGAAGTAAGACCTTTGGAGATGTTCATGTTCATTGTTGGAACTTGTCAGGGCATGGTGCACAAACAGCAGCAGAAATACTTAAAAATTCATGTAATGTTGGGTTTATGGAATTAGGTGAAAGATTAGGTGCTGAAAAGTTAAATGAATATATTAAAAAATTAGGTTTTGGTAGTATTACAGGAATAGATTTACCAGGTGAAGCAGAAGGTATTGTGAAAAGTACCAATAGCATCAGTGATATTGATTTAGCAACAATAGCATTTGGACAAACTAATACATTAAATGCCCTTCAGCTTTTAACAGCAGTTAATGCAGTTGCTAATGGTGGAACTTTAATACAGCCTCATATTGTAAAAGAAATAACTCATAAAGATTCTAATGGAAATACTATTGTTGATAAGACAATAGAAGGAAAGAGTACAGAAAATGTGCTTTCAGAGAAAACATGCGCAACTTTAAGAGAGTATCTTGAAAGGACTGCTACACAAGATGCTGGAGCAGGGACTTTTGTCCAAGGATACGATATTGGAGGAAAAACAGGAACAGCTCAAAAGGTTGATCCAACTACAGGAGCATATTCAGCTGATAAATATATTGCATCAATGGTTGCAATGACACCAGTAGATGATCCTCAATTAACGGTATATATATCAGTTGATGAGCCAAGTACAGGTGTGTATTATGGTGGACAAGTAGCATCACCACTGATGAAAAAATTATTTTCTTATATATTCTCATATATTGAGTCTCCAACAGGTAAAGCTAGTTACTCAATTTCAAAAGATGTAGTTATACCTGAAATAAGAGGAAAATCAGTAGAAGAGGCTAAAACTATTTTAGAAGAAAATGATTTAGGATGTGAAGTTGAGGGAGAGGGAAATACTATTGTTTCTATAAACCCATATCCAGGAACTACTGTAAAAGCTGGTTCAAAGATAAAATTAACAGCATCTGCTAAATCTTCAATAGACAATAAAATAATTATGCCAGATCTTGCTGGAACAACAGTGGAATTTGCCATTAACCTTTTAGATAATTTAGGACTTCAATATGAATATGAAGGAAGTGGAAAAGTTGTTGAGCAGAGTATTTCTAGCGGAGAATTAATAAGTAGTGGTACAAAAGTGAAATTAGTATTTAAGGAAGAATCTGAATATTAGTGGAGGAAATAAGTGAAGGAGAAGAAAGCTAAAAAAAGAAGTAAGAAAATAAGCAGAAAAAAAAGCAAGAAGGGTATTGGTGATTTAGTAATATTCTGGACAATAGTTGTTTTAGTGGCAATTGGTTTTATAATGATATTTTCATCAAGTTCCTATTCAGCATATTTTGAATATAATGGCGATAGATATAAAATTGTTAAAAAGCAAATTTTATGGACAATTATAGGATTTGTTTCAATGTATATCACTATGAATTTTAATTATCATTATTATAAAAAATTAGCCAAACCAATATATATAAGTGTTTTTCTACTTTTGTTAGGTGTTATGGTAGGAGCAAAGCTAGGATTTACTAGCTTAGTTCCTAATATAAAAGGAGCTACAAGATGGATACATTTAGGACCACTATCAATACAACCTTCAGAGTTATCTAAATATGCTATTGTTATAGCATTAGCAACATTAATGGATAAGAGAAAAAGTAAAATAGTAGACTTTAAATCTGGAGTATTAGTCTATTTGGGTGTAGGAGCATTTATGGCAGGGTTAGTATTGTTACAAAATAGTTTAAGTGTTACCATAATAATAATGGCAGTGACACTTATAATGATTTATGTGGCAGGAGGAAAGTTTAGTCATGTATTTACTGTTGGTGTAATGGGAGTAATAGGAGCTATAGGTTTTATATTTAGTACATCATTTAGAAGAGCTAGATTTTTAAACTTTCTTGACCCTTGGCAAGATGCAACTGATGTTGGGTACCAACTTATACACTCTTTATATGCCATAGGATCAGGTGGATTTTTTGGTGTGGGGTTAGGTCAATCTAAGCAAAAAGCACTATATATTCCAGAACCATATAATGATTTTATTTTTTCAATTATAGTTGAGGAGACAGGATTTTTAGGTGGTATGCTGATAATAGCATTATTTATTGTATTAATTGCTGCTGGTATTAATGTAGCAATTAAAGCAAAAGATATGTATGGTAGACTTTTATCCACCGGGATAATATCAGTTGTGGCAATACAGCTTATAATAAATGTTGCAGTTGTAACTGGTAGTATGCCAGTTACAGGAATTCCAATGCCTTTCATAAGCTATGGAGGTACTTCTATGGTGTTTATTATGGCAGCAATGGGTATACTACTTAATATATCGAAAGTAAGTAAGAGTTTAGAAAAAAATGAATTGGCATAAAAAACTGTAGTAAGGCAAATAATATTGCCATACTGCAGTTTTTTTATATTGACAATAATATATTATATAAAATATACTAAAACGGTAGGAATACTAAGAAATGATGGAGGAGAATATGGAAAGTACGTTTTTAAGTGAATTTTTATTTATAACTGATATAAAAACCATAGCATTTATTGCGATTTTAGTGGCAATATTTATTTTAGTTAGGAAAATGGAGAAGAAGAAGATTAAATTCTCTACAAGGATGATTTCTGCTATGGGTATAGGTCTTGTGTTAGGATTTATTATTCAGTTAGTAGCGGGATTTCCAGAAAAGCCGTCTTCAGTAAGATGGATTGAGGAAGTTAGCAAATGGTATGGACTAGTTGGTAATGGATTTATGGATCTTTTAAAGATGCTAGTTGTACCTTTAATATTTGTATCTATAATAAGAGTTATTATAAACATGAAAGATGGTGTAAATTTAGGGAAGCTTACATCAAAATCATTATTAGTTTTATTAGGAACAACAACCCTTGCTACAATAGTAGGATTAGTTGTAGGAAATTTATTTAACTTAGGAGTGGGAGAAGTAGTAGCAACATCTAATACAGATATTAGAGAAATAACTTCTATAGTGGATACCATAAGAGGATTATTGCCTTCTAATCCAGTACAAGCAATGGCTGAAGGGAATATAGTTGCAGTTGTTATCTTTGCAGCATTTATAGGAACTTCTATGAAGAGATTAAATAAAAAATATAGTGATGTTATTAAACCAGCTTGGGATTTAGTTGAAGCATCTTATAAAATAATAACAAGTGTGGCAATGACAGTAATTAAATTTATGCCATATGCTGTAGTAGCTTTATTAGCAAATACAATAGCAGCTAGAGGTGTAAGTGCAATTTTAGGAGTAGTTGATTTCATTATTGCCTTATATGTAAGTGTGGCTATAATGTTTATAATTCATTTAATTATTATAGCTTTAAATGGATTAAATCCAATTAAATATGTAAAAAATGTTATGGAGCCTTTAATATTAGCTTTTACGTCAAGATCAAGTTTAGGTACTCTTCCAGTAACAATTGAAACTTTAACAGAAAAAGCAGGAGTTGATAATGGTGTTGCTAGCTTTGTAGGAAGTTTGGGATCGAATGCAGGAATGAATGGTTGTGCAGCAATATATCCAGCTCTAATGGCAATTACCGTAGCTAATATGTCAGGAACACCAATGGATTTTAGTTTCTATGGAATGTTATTAGTTATTATAGTAATAAGTTCTTTAGGAATAGCTGGACTTCCAGGAACAGCTACTATGGCAGTATCAGTAGTTATATCTGGTATGGGAATGGGATCATACTTCCCTCTATTAGGAGGAATAATAGCAATTGATCCTATATTAGATATGGGAAGAACAATGCTTAATGTAAATGGTACTATGGTTACAGCTGTAACTGTAGCAAATTCATTTGGTGATATAGATAAAGATAAATTTAATGAATAATTAGAATCAAAAGTCTTTGTAATTTATATTACAAGGGCTTTTACTATAGGAATGGTGATTTTAAATGATAATTTCAAGTAAAGGAAAATACGGATTAGTAGCTTTAATGGATATTTGTTTGTATTCAGGAAGTGAAGCTGTTACGCTAAAAAGTGTTTCGAAAAGGCAGAATATTTCTGAAAGGTATTTAGAACAAATTTTTTCTATACTTAGAAAAGGTGGTATAATAACATCTAAAAAAGGAGCACAAGGTGGATATTTTTTAGCTAGAACTGCAGCAGATATAACTGTAGGTGAAATTTTAAATATTTTAGAAGGAGATTTGAAAATAGTATCTCCCAGTGAAGAGAGAAATGATATAGAATGTTTTATGCAGAAGAATATTTGGAATAATATTAATAGGCAAATAGAGGAATACTTCGATTCAGTAACTTTAGAGGCGCTAGTAAAAGACTATATAGAAGGAAAAATTGCCATAATGTATTATATTTAAGCTTGCTATAAAAAATATAAAAAAATATTGACATATATGTTTAAATAATTTATCATTTAAGCATAAAGTTTTATGAAAATTAAATATCGAATCTTATCAAGAGTGGTGGAGGGACTGGCCCTGTGAAACCCAGCAACCTATTTTTAATTGAGAATTAAAAGTTTATGATTATGTATAAAAGTCTTAAGGGACTTTTTTACAATCGTATTTTATAGAAACTTAAGAGAATTTTTATAATTAAGTATCAATTGAATTTGTGGTGCTAATTCCTGCAGCTTTTAGCTGATAGATGAGAGAATGAATGAGTAATGTTTTTAACGTGCTGGATTTATTCTCCAGTACGTTTTTTTGTTTTACAGTAAGTAAAGTAGACGATAGGTGGGGATAACTATGATTAAATTAACGAGCGTAAAGAAGAATTTTGGTCATGTAGAGGTGTTAAAGGATATTTCAATTGAGATAAATGAAGGTGAAATTTATGGGCTTATAGGGCACAGTGGAGCTGGTAAATCAACCTTGCTTAGATGTATAAATGGTTTAGAGAGCTATGATGATGGCTCAGTAAATGTTATGGGCAAGGAAATTAAAAATTTAAATAAAAATGAATTAAGAGCCTTTAGAAAAGACTTAGGAATGATCTTTCAAAACTTTAATTTGCTAAATCGAAAGACTGTCTATAAAAATATAGCATTACCTTTAGAAGTATGGAACTATGATAAAGATAAGATTAAAGACAGAGTGTTGGAGCTACTAAAATTAGTTGATTTAGAAGATAAGGTAAATAGTAAACCAGGGCAATTAAGTGGTGGACAAAAGCAGAGAGTAGCTATAGCTAGAGCCCTTGCTTTAAATCCTAAAATTCTTTTATGTGATGAAGCTACATCAGCTTTAGACCCTAAAACAACAAAAGATATTTTAGCTTTATTAAACAAGATAAATAAAGAGTTAGGAATAACCATTGTAGTGGTTACTCATCAAATGGAAGTTGTAAAAGAGATATGTGAAAAGGTAGCGTTACTTGAAGATGGAATATTGGTTGCTAAAGGTGCTGTGGAAGAAGTATTCTTAAAACCAGGAATATCCATAAAGAAATTTTTAGGTGAAGAAGAAAATGATACATTACCAACAAGTGGAGTAAATATAAGAATTTTATTTCCAAGCAAATGTTCTGAAAGTGCAATTATAACTAGGATGGCAAGAGAACTAGAAATAGATTTTTCTATAGTTGGAGGAAAACTTGAAAAATTCAGGGAGGATGTATTAGGAAGTTTGGTAATTAATATTGATAAAAGTCAAAAAGATATGGTTTTATCATACTTAGAAGATAAAGATATTATTTTGGAGGTGCTAAAGTAATGGATGATATAATATTAAAAGCATTTAATGAAACAGTATTTATGACATTTTATTCAACAATATTCTCAGTGATTTTTGGTTTTATCTTAGCTGTAATATTGACAATTTCAGCAGAAGATGGTTTAAGGCCTAATAAGGTTGTCTATAAAATCCTTGATGTGATAATAAACATATTAAGAAGTTTTCCATTTATTATTTTGATGGTATTTATAATTCCGTTAACTAGAGCTATAGTGGGAACTTCCATTGGCAAAGAAGCAGCCATTGTTCCATTAACCTTTGCTGCAGCACCTTTTGTAGCAAGAATTATCGAATCATCACTTAGAGAAGTAGATAAAGGAGTTATTGAAGCAGCAAAATCTTTTGGAGCATCAGATTTTCAAATTATTTTTAAGGTTATGTTAAAAGAAGCAGTGCCTTCTATAGTGTCAGGACTTACTCTTACAATTATTAGCATTATAGGGTATTCAGCAATGGCAGGAACAGTTGGTGGGGGAGGACTTGGTTATTTAGCGGTTAGCTATGGTTATCAAAGATTCCAAAAAGATGTGATGATTATAACAGTAATAATATTGATAATAATAGTACAAGCGTTACAAATGCTAGGTAATTATTTATATAAAAAGTTAAACAAATAATTTAGGGGGAATTAATATGAAGAAAAAATCAATTTTATCACTAGCACTAGCAGGTGTTTTAACAATGGGGTTAATTGGGTGTGGCAGCAAAAATACAGCAGATGATAAGACTATAAAAATAGGAGTAACACCAGTACCGCATAGGGAAATTGTTGAGCATGTAATACCAGTATTAGAGGAAAAGGGATACACAGTAGAAATTGTGGAATTTTCAGATTATGTTCAACCAAATACATCATTAGAAGATGGTGCATTAGATGCTAACTATTTTCAAACTTTAGCTTATTTAGAAGAATTTAATAAAAAAAATGGTACTCATCTAGTAAGTGCATCAGAAATACATGTGGAGCCAATGGGCGCATATTCATATAAATATAAAAGTATTGATGATATAGAAGATGGTGCAACAGTAGCGATACCTAATGATCCAAGTAATGAGGCTAGAGCACTTAATGTATTAGTTTCAGCAGGACTTATAAAGGTTAAAGATGGAGAGCTTATTACGGTGGCAGATATAACTGAAAATCCAAAGAATTTACAATTTAAAGAATTAGAAGCAGCTCAGTTACCTAGAGCACTTGATGATATTGATATAGCAGTTATTAATGGAAACTATGCTTTAGATGCTGATTTAGATGTAACAAAGGATGCTTTATTTGTTGAAGATGAAAATTCACAAGAAATGAAAGCTAGAAGAAATGTATTAGCTATTAAAGAAGGAAATGAAAGTAGTGAAAAAATTAAAGATTTAATAGAAGTTTTAACTTCAGATGATGTTAGAACATTTATAGAAAAGCAATATAAAGGTGCAGTAGTACCAGTATTCTAAATAAGAAATTTTATATTTCCTCCTAAAGGGGCTAAAATTAAGGAGGATTAATAAGAAATCTGCTAATCATCAATGGAAAAAAGATGGTTTAGAAAAATAAAAAACAGTAATAAATATAAGCAATAAATATAGGGAAACGTATATGTAAACAGCATGCAAAGCATGCTGTTTTAATTTGTGTTTAAATATTTACATCAGTATATTTTCTTAGCTAAAATGACACAAGATTATATAAAATAAAATATAGTATAATGAGATTTTTTTGTATAAGGAGATAAAGTTATGTCATTATGGGGATTATATCCATTTGGTGGAGGAGCTGAAATAGGACACATAGGAGCATATGGCGAAAGGGAGAGTACTATTGTATTAGAAGCAGTATTAGAGGCTCAAAGGCATTTGGAGAGAAATGGGGAAAAAACTATAATTACAAGGGAAATGGATGAGTATATAAGTGCCAGTAAGAGAAAGGGTATAATAAAAGATAGTGAAATAGAAATATTAGTTATTTTTCGCATGAACAGTAGTGATGATATAAACATAAAAGGTGTAAAAGTAGCTTATGTAAATAGAACAGGTGATATGGAATATTTAGCACAACTTATAAAGTGTGAAATACAAAGTGAGTTAAATACAGCAGATTGTGGAGTAATAAATGAAAGTAATTTATATAAGGATATTAATTGCAATGCAGTAATTGTTTATGGTGAGTACATTAGCAATATTAAAGTTATGGAGAATTTTGATAGTAAAAAATATGGTTATATGGTGGCTAAAGCATGCTTAGCATATAAGGATAAGGTGCTTTTAAGCAGTGAAAGAATGGTTCCTAAAAAAATGCAGAAAAGAGCCTATAGAGTATGTGTAGGATATTATAAGGATTATGATTCAGCAATGGATAAAGTTTTACAACTTAATGAAGATGGTGTAAAAGATGCTTATGTAGTACCTTATGAAGGAAATTAAATAATAGAAAATTAATGAAGGAATTCCTGGAGGAATTCCTTTTAAATAGTATTCTTAAAGTTTTCAATTTCTTCTTCATGAAGAGTTTCATTTTCTAAAAGTAGAAGAGCTAGCTTATCAAGAGATGATTTATTATTATTTAATAAATCTATAGTCTCCTGATATAAATTATTTATAAGAAGTTTTGCTTCTTCCACAATTATATTACCATAGCCTGATGTAAGATTACCTAGGTTGGATATTTTTAATAGCCCTAAACTTTCACCCATACCATATTCAGCAATCATAGCAATGGCAATATCAGTTACTTGCCCTAAATCTCCTTGAGCACCAGTTGAAATCTGACTTTTATTAAAAATAAGTTCCTCAGAAGCTCTACCACCTAAAAGAACCATGATTTTTGATTTTAAATAATTAATTCGTTGATAGCTGCTATCTTGAGGAATGGTGATTGTATAGCCACCAGCACCTTTAGTAGTAGGGATTATACTTATCTTTGAGATAGTTTCTTCAGGTAGTACAATTAACGATACTAGTGCATGACCTGCTTCATGATATGCTGTTAATAATAAATCTTCCTTCTTCAAATGTGAACGTTCTTTCTTGTTAGCTCCAGCTAGTACAAGGGAGAAAGCATCATTTATTTCATTAGAAGTAATGGAACCTTTATTTCGTTTAGCAGCTAGAATGGCAGCTTCGTTTATTAAACTTTCTAGTTTGGCACCAGAAAAATAAGCTGTTTTCTTAGCTAGGCTTTCTATATTTATTGTTTCATGAGGTTTATTTTTTAGGTAAAGCTTTAATATTTGTTCACGTGCTTTCAAATCAGGAAGTGATACCTCCACATGCCTATCAAAACGTCCAGGTCTTAATAAAGCAGAATCTAAAGTGTCTAACCTATTGGTAGCAGCTATTACAATTATTCCATCAGAATCATTAAAACCTGACATTTCAGTAAGTAGTGCATTTAAAGTCTGATCACGTTCATCATTACCTGTAGAAGAAGCATTTCCACCAGATCTTGTTTTACCTATAGCATCGATTTCGTCGATAAAAATAACAGCTTTTCCATGAGATTTAGCTTTTTTAAATAGGCTTCTTATTCTACTGGCTCCTACACCAGCATAAACTTGTATAAAGTCTGAGCCGCTTAAAGCATAAAATGGTACACCAGCTTCACCAGCTACAGCTTTTGCTAAAAGCGTTTTCCCTGTACCAGGAGGGCCATAGAGAATAATTCCTTTAGGCATTTTTGCTCCATAAGAGCTATATTTTTCAGGTGTTTTCAAAAAGTCTACGATATCATTTAAACTTTCTTTAGCTTCAGCATTTCCTGCTACTTTACTAAAGTCATAGCTATTTAAATCTTTATTGCTAAAATCCTGTAGATTTAACTCACCAAAGGATGATTTTGACGTAAAGCCTTTGTTGACTTTAAGAAACACTATGGCAAAAATTGATATTATCAAAATAGTTGCTGGTATAGTTTTGCTAAGAGGAGCAACAGGTTCTTCTACAACATCTATATTATTAAGTAGTAAATTTTCTTTAAAATTTTCAGAATTAGGATTATCTGTTAGGTAAGTGTATCCATCTTTTAAAGTAACTAAAATCTTTGATGATGAATTAAAGGATACCTGTGAAATTTCCTCGTTATTTAAATCTTCAAGAAAATTAGAATAAGTTTTACTATTTTTAGTTTTGGGATATAAAGAGGAAAAGCCCAACACTATTAAAGAGAGTACAGCGGTGATTATTGGGATTAAAATTATCTTAAATTTATTATTTTTCTTAGCCCAGTTTTCAAGTGCAAGATACATTGCACGA
>ENA-ORTQ01003459-ORTQ01003459.1-human-gut-metagenome-genome-assembly--contig:-NODE-3459-length-11826-cov-2.834593_pt1 | contig 11826 bp, 9 predicted proteins | sample MGYA00241912_ERZ509188 | MGnify/ENA primary metagenome ERZ509188 (study PRJEB26280, sample SAMEA2338849) | human gut metagenome | biome: human gut; feature: human-associated habitat; material: faeces...
TCGCCGTAGTGGTCGCCGGGGTAGTCGGGAATGCCGAAGGATTTCACTGTGGCCTATCACTGTCAAAAATACGCTCTTTATACTCTGCAGCATATTCTTTATATTCTTCTTCCATTCTTAAAGCTGCTTTCTTCACAGAAGTCTTATCTGCCAATTTTTTATCTTCATGAAAATAAGCACAGTCATCCTGCTTCCATATATTTTCAAAATAATCCAGCAACTGACTGACAGAATTTTCCTTCTGTGAATTCTCGCATATAACAAGGACATCTCTGTCATAATTTTTATATTTTTCAAAATCACCAAGAAAATAATTATACGTATTTCTTCCACCAAGAATATATATACTTCTATCTGCTATCAAATATTTATCATGCATCCTTCCCATCATTTTCCATGGTGTTAATGGATTTGCCCGATTATAAATCTTTACTTCAATATTTTCATGAGAAGATAACGCATAAAAATAAGGATTCCATTCCATAGCAGTCCAGCTTTCAAAGCCGTCTGCCAGTATGCGAACTTTAATGCCTCTGTTTGCAGCCTCAAGAAGAGCTCCCATAATCAGCTTTCCGCTCTCATCAGAGTGAAATGCAAAAGTAGATAAAATAATCTCTTCCCTTGCATTTTGTATCAAACGGATTCTCTGTAAAAGAGCTTCGTTGTTTTCTTCTATAATCGTGGCTCGTTCTGGGTTCTCACTAATCTGATTCCAATTTTTAATTTCCTCTTGAACGGCTATTTTTGTTTCAGAAGATACTTTAGGCTGTTTTTTATATGCAGTGTAAATCCCAATTGCTTCATAAAAAACAATGACAAGAATCACTGCCAGTATACAAAAAATAATTTTTTGGATTTTACGCTGTTTACTCATAGTATATTATCTTCCTTTCTTACTTGCTGCCTGTAGCATACAAATGCAAGCTCAATTAAACCTCAACAGAGGCTGACTTTTCCCAAAAACACTTTATTTTATTTACAAAAACAAAAAAATCCAGTATACTCATTGTATGGTGAATCTACATTGACATGATCTCTCACAAAGGAAAGGAAACAATATGATTTTATCCTATATCCGAAAAAATCAGTGTAAGCGCCTTTTTTACCCGCTGATGCTGCTTGGCGTCGTGATTTTTCTTGTATGGCGCTCGCCTGTCACTGAATATGTGACAAAACGCACAATCAGCAATGCCGTGCTTATCAATGATTCCATGGCAAAAAAGGTTTTGTATGCGAAAATTAAAACGGGGACACTCTACTACAGCGGCGAGGACTGTCTGGCAGGCGGTGAGCTCGTTGGACATTATTACTACGAGCTTATAGGCGGAAGCTGTCATTTTTATCTCATCCGTGCTGTGGCTGGCTATCCAGCTTCCAAAACACTTGAAGGACAGACTATTATAGGACGCGTTGATGCTTTTGAACCCGAAATTCTAGATCCGCTCACACAAAAGCTTGCTGAAGATATTTCATGGGATGCAAAATCCCTTAAAAGCGTTTGCCAGAAATATTTTGTCAACCAAACTGCCTATCTAAACAGGCGTGAAATTGTGCTTATGGTTGTCCTTCTTTTGGTGTTTGTCTTAATGATTGTGGTTTTTATTCGCACATTTTTATATATCATAAATCCACGTCTAACAAAAACCTACCGAAATCTGGAGCACTATGGCAATCCTGAGAAAATTTTAAATGATGTGGAAAAACAAATTCGTCGAAGGATTCTTCTGCAGACAAAGACACTTATTCTGACGCCTCGCTATCTTGTTGAGCTCTCTGATGATATATGTGCCATTATCCCACTGCCGGAAGTATTATGGATCTATGATCATGCTGCTATGCGCCGTACCATAAAGGGACGCCAGTTAAGCTATACAATCCATGTTGTCACCATGAAAGGTGAAGAATATACATTGACTGGCAAATCACATCGTGAAGTCAGCGCTATATATCACGAGCTAAATACTCGTTATCCGAATTTTTTCTTCGGTTATTCAAAAGAACATCAGGAAATGGTTCAATATGTGCTGCATGAAATGAAAAATGAAAAAGCATAAGAAATCTGTATATAAAATGAATCAGAGGACATAATAAAAATGTCAGAAATCTAGCGGCATTTTAAATGCCGCAGTCAGCTGACAGGCGGTTATGATTCCCCCCTCTAAACCGCACAGCTTACAAATGATATCATTTATTATTTATCCTCCCCTTTCAAAGAAGAGCCTGCGCAGATGCACAGGCTCTTTCTTCTATAGAAGACATATGATACCCACGGCTTGTGACTTTTCGACCCTTGTATCACTTTGAGATTGCTTCAAATGCTTCCTGAAGATCATAAATAATATCATCAATATTTTCTGTACCAATTGAAAGACGAATGGTGTTTGGCTTGATTCCCTGCTCTGCCTGTTCAGCCTCGTTTAACTCAGCATGTGTAGTAGATGCCGGATGAATAACAAGAGACTTTACATCTGCTACATTTGCAAGCAGTGAGAACAGCTTCAGCTGATCAATAAACTCTTGTGCTTCCTTTGCGCCGCCCTTAATCTCAAATGTAAAGATAGAGCCGCCGCCATTTGGGAAATACTTCTTATAAAGAGCCTGCTGCTCTGGGTCTTCTGATACTGACGGATGATTTACTTTTTCTACAAGCGGCTGTTTCTTTAAGAAATCTACAACCTTAAGTGCATTCTCTACATGTCTCTCTACACGAAGGGACAATGTCTCAAGTCCCTGCAGGAAGATAAATGCATGAAACGGTGAAAGAGTTGCACCTGTATCACGAAGTAAAATAGCACGGATTCTTGTAACAAATGCTGCAGGACCTGCTGCATCTGCAAAGCTAATTCCATGATAGCTTGGATCTGGCTGTGTCAGCTGTGGGAACTTTCCTGATGCTTTCCAGTCAAATGTTCCTCCATCTACAATGACGCCTCCGATGGTAGTTCCATGACCACCGATAAACTTTGTTGCGGAGTGTACTACTACGTCTGCACCGTACTCGATTGGTCTTACAAGATACGGTGTTGCAAATGTATTATCAATAACAAGCGGAATCTGATGCTTGTGCGCAATCTTTGCAATTTTCTCAATATCAACAACCTCTGAGTTTGGATTCCCCAGCGTCTCGATGAAAACTAGCTTTGTATTCTCTTTGATAGCGCCCTCAATCTCTTCATAATTAAATGGATCTACGAATGTTGTGTTGATACCATATGATACAAATGTATGTGCCAGCAAATTGTAGGTACCACCATAGATATTTTTTGCTGCAACAACATGATCACCTGCAAATGCCAGATTCTGGATTGCATATGCAACAGCTGCTGCGCCAGATCCAACTGCAAGTGCTGCAACACCACCCTCAAGGCTGGCAATTCTCTTCTCAAATACATCCTCAGTCGGATTAGTCAGTCTTCCGTAAATGTTGCCGGCATCCTTTAATGCAAAACGGTCAGCTGCGTGCTGAGAGTTATGAAATACATAGGAAGATGTCTGATAAATTGGAACGGCTCTTGCATCTGTTACTGGATCAGCTTCCTCCTGTCCTACGTGAAGCTGCAGTGTCTCAAACTTTAATTTTCTTTCCTTTAATGTACTCATATTTAAATCCTCGCTTTCAGGTGGTGTTTTTTGTTTCACTGTCTGTATTATAGCGAAGGCGCCTGTCTTTGTCTAATACACAAAAGCAAACGCCTGTTATTGGATTCTCCTATAGCTATATTGGATGATTAAAGTGGTTTTTCATCACTTCAGCACCAGATTCTTGTATTTTGCAAGCTCATTAACATAAAGCTGCGCCAGTTCACTTAACTGAATACTTTTTCTCTTCACATATCCGATTGTCATGACCTCTGTTTCCTTTAGAGGAACTGCCGCATAGTCACTTCCGTTTAACTCCTCACAAATAATACCTGAACACAAAGTATAACCATTTAAGCCAACCATCAGATTTAGCATACTTGCGCGGTCATCTACCTGAATTGTCTGTTTATACTCGTAGGTACTAAAAACCTCCTCTGCAAAATAGAATGAATTTGTCTTTCCCTGATCAAACGTAAGACACGGATACTTTTCAAGCTCCTGTAAGCTAACACTAGACTTTGATGCAATCGGATTTTTCTTCCACACATATACATAAGTATTGCAGTCAAATAGTGGGATAAACTCAAGCTCACTCTCATGAATCAGTTTCATCAAAATCTTCCGATTAAAATCACTCATATAAAGAATACCAATCTCGCTGATAAAATCCTTTACATGCTCAATAACAGTTCCCGTCTTTGTCTCATGAATTGCAAACGCATAATCGTCCATACCAAATTCCTTTACCATCTCAACAAATGCTTTAACGGCAAAGGTATAATGCTGCATGGAAACGGCAAAGCGCTTCTTTGTTTGTGTCTTCTCTACGTATCGCTGCTCCATCAGACGGTACTGCTCAACAACTTGTCTGGCGTAGCCTAAAAATTCATTTCCCTCTGTTGTTACAATGATGCCTCTGTTTGTTCGTCCGAATATACGGATTCCAATCTCTCCCTCAAGCTCCTTTACTGCCTCTGAAAGACTTGGCTGAGAAATAAATAATTTTGCTGCTGCCTGATTCATTGATCCGCAGTCCGCGACCGCAATCGCATATCGTAATTGCTGTAATGTCATTGCTACCGTCTCCTATTTTGTATGTTAGTACATGATACAGAAAAAGGCCCTGCTCTCTGCAGGGCCAAAAGGGAATAAAAAGGGGAGGGATGCCGATTACTTCATCGGCTATGAAAAAGATATATGAATGTCCAGTTGATTTCTCAACTGTGCCTACATCATAACTGATAAATGTGTTCATTTTTTGTCCAAATTTTTAACGATTTGTGAATGGATGGCACTTTTCCCACTTTTTTTCTCATTTTCCGCAGAGCTTTACGATTGCCAGCGCAAAAATTTCTGCACTCATCACAAGCTGATCAATAATAACAAACTCATCCGGTCCATGCATATGGTTATCTACAGACGGATCTGCACATCCACATGCCACACCATTTTCAATATGATGAACGTAGGTTCCTCCACCAATTGCAAGTGGTTCTCTTACTTCACCAGTCACATCTGTATAAGTCTCAAGTAAGGTTTTTACCAGTTCAGAATCCTTTGGAACATAATGAGGCGGATTCAGCGGTGAATCATTTGGCTCAAAGCCGGCATCTGAAAGCTTCTTTTGAACAACATTCTTTGTATTTTCCTCTGTTGCACTGTTGCATGCACGACAGTCAAAGGTTCCGCTCATCTTTGTATCATTTAATTCAAACAAATCAAGTGTCAAAGTTGTCTTTCCTGAAATTTCATCCTCAATGTTCACACCAAGTCCTCCTCCGCAGTAATCACCGTGTGGGAACAAAGCAGTTACATTGTGAAGCAATGTCTTTGTCTTGCTTTCTGCAAGCGGTAGGGATGAAAGCAGCTTAAGAAGTGCAGTCAATGCATTGTTTCCATCCATTGGACTTGCCGCATGTGCAGATACACCATCTGCATGAATCATAAGAGCACCATCTTCAGCCAAAGAAACAGTAAACTTCACACCTGTCTCATCTTCAGCTTCTTTTACATATTTATTCATCTCATCTGCTGTCATTCCTTCAACAACGGCATCTGCCTTTGCTGGAACAACATTTACCTTAATTCCACTGACAGCACTTCTTACTCTAGGAAGACCTTCCTCTAGTGAAACTTCTGCTGTAAATGTAGTGTGAAGGCTTCCCTTCTCTAAAAATACAAGCGGAAAATCAGCATCCGGTGAAATTGTCATCGGTGCATGAGTATTCTTTCCAAAATAGTAGGCAATATCAGAACTTCCACACTCTTCATCAGATCCTAAAATCAAACGAACATCCTTATCTAACTCAAATCCAAGGTCACGCACTGCCTTCATTGCATAGAGTGCCGCAACAGCTGGTCCCTTATCGTCAGATGTTCCGCGTCCGTACATCTTTCCATCCTCAACTATAGGCTCAAACGGTGTTGTCTTTGTCCATCCGTCTCCGCCTGGAACAACATCAAGATGTGCCAGAATATCAAGTCCAAGCTTCTTTCCATTGATTACTGTGTCAATCGCATAATTATCCCAGTTTTTTCCTAAAAAGCCGTGCTTCTCAAAAAGAGATAATCCTGCATGAAGTGCCTCTGCTGCACCCTCGCCATATGGCTTTCCCGGCAGCGCCTCTGCACGAGCACTGTCTACTTTGATCAATGTCTTAATGTCTTCAACCATCTCGTCGCGATGTACGCTAAGATACTCATGAATCTTTTCCTGTACTGTCATAATCTTTCACCTTTCTATATTTGCTATTGATAGCGTTATGCTACTATGATACCCCTAGCCGCGCAAAATTGCAATGCTATTTTGCATAGCTAGAAATAGTTTCAAAAAAGCAAAAAAAACACTTGCAAACGTTTTATAACCTGCTATAATGTGCTGGAAAAACGTCAAAATCAACTTTAAAAAAGGAGCATAAGAAGTATGGCAAAAAATGCAACAAGGGAGATGACATCTGGAAGCCCGCTCAAATTAATTTTAAGCTTTGCAGTTCCGCTACTGCTTGGCATGCTGTTTCAGCAATTCTACAGTATGGTTGATACTATTATTGTAGGAAAAAGTTTGGGCGTTGATCAGTTGGCCGGTGTCGGATCGACAGGAGCAATAAACTTTATGATAATTGGATTTTGCAACGGTGTCTGCAGCGGATTTGCTATCCCAATAGCACAAAGCTTTGGCGCAAAGGACTACAAGCGACTGCGAAAATTTGTCGCAAACGCAGCCTGGCTGTCCATCGCATTCGCAGCTGTTATGACAGTTGTCGTCTGTGTACTATGCAGACAAATTCTTTCATGGATGGATACACCAGAAAATATTTTCGAATATGCTTATAGCTACATATTTATCATTTTCCTTGGAATACCTGCCACATATCTTTATAACTTGCTGTCAGGTATTATACGTTCTCTCGGAGACAGCCGCACACCAGTTATATTTCTTGTTATCTCAGCCATGTTAAATATTCTTTTTGACCTGCTAGCAATTCTTGTTCTGCATATGGGAGTGGCAGGCGCTGCATGGGCTACTGTTCTTTCCCAGTTGATTTCCGGTATTTTATGTTTCTTATATATGAGAAAGCAGTATGATATTCTCAAATTTGAAAAGGATGAGATGAAATTTGAGGGGCGTCAGGCGATCATACTTTGCAACATGGGCATTCCAATGGGGCTGCAGTACTCCATTACCGCAATCGGAAGTGTTATCTTACAGACTGCAGTAAACTCACTTGGTTCTCAGGCCGTAGCCGCAGTTACAGCTGCTGGCCGTATATCTGGCTTTAGCTGCTGCCCGTTTGATGCACTTGGCTCCACAATGGCAACATATGCCGGTCAAAATGTCGGCGCCGGAAAGCTTGATCGCGTTGGAAAAGGCTTGAAATCCGCAAGCTTCATAGGCGGCATCTATGCCATTATTGCTTTCTTTGTATTATCATTATTTGGAAGACAAATTGCACTTCTGTTTGTATCGGCAGATGAAATTGCCATTCTTGATCATGTTAAGCAGTTTTTAGTTTTCAACACGGCTTTCTACATTCCGCTTTGTCTCGTCAATACTGTGAGATTTTGCATACAGGGAATGGGCTATTCCCGATTGGCAATTTTAGCAGGTGTCTGTGAGATGGTTGGACGAATTATTGCCAGTCTTGTTCTTGTACCGCTCATTGGCTTTGTTGGCATATGTATTGCCAGTCCAATTGCATGGATCATGGCAGATCTGTTTCTCGTTCCAGCATACTGTCATACAATAAATCGAATGAAAAAAATATTAGCTTCTTAAATTTAAAGCAGCTAATCAAAAAATACCCCTCGACAGGCTGCTTATGTGTGCAGACTGATCGAAGGGTATTTTTTATTAACGTACTGCCTTAAGCAGTGCATTTAGCAAAAAATTATTATTATAAAGAAATGTCAGCAGTGTACTCTGTGTAATCATTGAAAGTGCCTCGCGTCCCCAATCTTGTGCTGCAAACGCCGTCACAACAATTCCGCCGATCCATATTATAATCAACGCAGTACAAAGCCCGCAAATGGCACCTGCAATACAGTCAATCTGATGCAAAACAGGCAGTCTCACAATTCCTGCTAAAACCATTGTTACAATACGAAGCAAAATCCATACAACAACAAAACTGATAATACAGCAAACAGCCTCAAATGCCAAATCTGTGAGCCATCCCGTAATATAGGCTGCTATATTTTGAATGCCACGCTGCTCATAAACTGCCTTGCTGTTGCTTTGCTCTAAAGATTTTGTCAGAACATCCGGCAGATTCAGACTATCAATGACCTTATCTGTCAGCTGCGCCTGTCCTGCCTGAATCTCTTGTGTCTTTTCTTCCACAAATGAGCTAACACTAGTCTCTATTGCTGCATAAATCCCTGTCTGGTCTTTCACAAAATCAGACACAGGCTCGCGGACAAACAGCATGATTACCAAGCTTACAAAAAAGGACGCAAATGAAAGAACTGTTTTTACAAGTCCTCTTTTCGCACCAGCCAGTGTCGCAAGTACAATCAATACGATTACCGCTATCACAAGCCAATTCATAGAATCACACCTTTCTTTTTTCAGCCAACTTCAAAATCCTTATCACGCAAAATCAAACAGCCTCTCTTGTCATATTTGCTCTGGAAGAGCTTGCGCATAGATTTTTTCTCGGCCTTCTCAATTGCATTATTTACAATCATCTCAACAATACGCTTTTTATTGCGCTCCTGATTACCTGCAATTACCTTTAAGCGCTCCATCAGTGCCAGCTCACCTGATTTATCAAACACACTGTCCTCTCTATCTGCATATCCTCTTGCATACTCAAGAAGCTCAGTAACAGAATATGTCTCACGGACAAATTGGGCCGTAACTACCTGTGCAAGCTGTGGGTAATCAATAAGCAGATGACGAATTGAGGCCGGTGTATCGATGAATACAACAAGCAAGCTTCTGTCAGTTGGATCAATGATCTTACAAAATTCATTGATGACACGCTCATTCATGTCTGCCGCATCTTCAATCAGAATTGTCTTTCCAAGCAGCTTGTCAATTGACTTAACAAGTCCCTTCTGATTCAGCTTCTGACCTGTAATTTTCACAACAGATCTCGGAACTGCACGTGAAGAACATTCTGCCAGTTCCTCTAAATATTCAAGTGCCAGTTCAATATCATCCTCATCTGGCATCGCCTGAATAGCAAAATGCCATACACGTGACATATCCTCCGGATTGACAATTGGAAGTCCGCTGTTTGCTGTCATATCTGGTTGACGGCTCTCAGCAGATTCTTCCTGAGGTTCTTTCACTTCTGGTTCTTCCTCGGATTCTTCCTGAGCATCTTCCTCTTCTGGTTCTTCCTCAAATTCTTCTTGAGGTTCTTCCTCTTCTGGTTCTTCCTGAATTTCTTCTTGAATCTCCTCCTGAGTCTCTGCTTCTTCTGGATCTTTTTTAGATTCTTCTTGAATCTCTTCCTGAGGCCCCGCTTCTTCTGGCTCTTTCTCAAGTTCTTCCTGAACTACTTCCTGAGTCTCTTCCTTTTCTGGCTCTTTTTCAGGTTCTTCTTGAACTTCTTCCTCTGGCTCTACTTCCACCGTTTCTGCCACTGGTGCTGCCCACTCAGAAATCTGCGGTTCTTCTTCTGGCTTATATGCTTCAAACCAAACAGCCTCATCAGCGTTTTCACTATCTGAGGTTTTCTCTGAAATTTCGGTGTTTGCTGTTTCAACGTCTGAGTTTTCGTTTTCTGAAGTCTCGTCATCTAAAACTTCACTTTCTGTAGTTTTGTCCTCTGAAATCTCATCCTGCATATGGGAAATATCCTCAGGCACCTGCAGTTTTTCTTTCTCTTCAACATCCGAAGGAATTTCAGAAACCAGCTCCAAATCCTTCTCCCCGGCAAGCTGCTGCACCTGCTGTACCTGCTTTGCCAACTCATCCTGCAGCTCGTTCTGGACATCCTCCTGCTTTGCACGCTGAATTACTGCCATAATTTCGTTCATGTCACTCGTAACAACACTTTGTCTGGCATGTTCTAATCTTTGTTCCTTCTTTAAGCGTTCTACTGCCTCAAGTTCCTCTTCACGCTGCTTACGAAGCTTTTCTTCACGCTCTAGCAAAGCCTTCTGCTCATCCTCTCGCGCTTTAGCCTCTTTTTTAGCTGCCTCCTGCTCTGCCTGATATGCCTTTTCCTGCTCTTCCTGCCACTTTGAAATTTTTTCCTGTGCGGCAGCTTTTTTAGCCAACTCTGCCTGTGATTCTTTCTTTTCCTGCTCTTCTTGCTTTTTCTGAAGCTTTTCGTTTTCTTCCTGTGCCTTTTTGTCTGCAAACTTCTGAACCTTTTCCTTTTGCGCCGGTGTTAACGGTGCAAACTGACTCTTAAGAGAAAGTGCCTTTTCCACATATTTTCCAAGGCCAAACCAAAGAATAATATCATCACACAGTTGGATACACTTATCCTTCTCATTATTCATCGCATATAAAACAGCCAGCTCATAAGCCCATTTCTCATCAAAATCTTCTCTCTTGTAAGCCTCAAGAATTTTGATTTTTTCATCAAGAGTCGCCTTCTGATAACGTGCCATCTTATATAAAAGAATATATCTTCCCTGATCATTTGGCGCTATGCGACAAAACTCCTCGAAATAATTTTTTGCATCATCATAGCTGTCTGCCTTCAATGCAAGCTCCGTTAGACGATACACGATACGGCGTCCCATCGCTGCATACTCATATGCCTGCTGCAAAATATCGATTGCCTTTTCATACTCTCCTACTGCCGTATAGACATCGGCTGCCAGTGTCAGCATTTTTACGTCGCGGATTTTTGTCCAGTCGATCGTATCGCACAGCTTTGCAGCCTCGCCATACTCTTTTCTGGCTGCAACCTGTCTGATATGCTCTGTTTTTAACTGATATTCGTATTTATCCATTTTGTCACCATTTCCTGCAACTATAATTCCACACGTCCATCAAGTGCACGTGTTAATGTCACTTCATCTATATATTCCAAATCACCGCCTACCGGCACACCACTTGCAATACGTGTTACCTTAATGCCAGCTGGCTTGATTAATTTGCTTATATACATCGCTGTTGCTTCTCCTTCCAGACTGGAATTTGTCGCAATAATCACCTCTCGCACATCTTCGCGCTGCAGGCGAACCAGCAATTCCTTTATTTTAATGTCTCCCGGTCCTATTCCAAGCATAGGAGAAATTGCCCCGTGAAGAACATGATACACACCATCAAATTTTCCTGTTTTCTCATAAGCTGCCAGATCTCTGGCAGTTTCCACCACCATAATCACTGACTTATCTCTCTTTGCACTGCTACAGATCGGACATAGCTCCTGATCTGTCAATGTGAAGCATTCCTTGCAGTAGCGGATATTGCTGCGCGCATTCACCATCGACTGCGCCAGCTGCTCCACCTGCTCTTTTGGCATATTAATAATATGAAATGCCAGACGCTGAGCTGATTTTGCTCCAATCCCAGGCAGTCTGGACAATTCTTCAATCAATTGATTTACTGTTTTGCTGTAAAAATCCATCAGAACGGAAAGCCTCCGCCAAGACCACCAAGGCTGCCGCCTAAACCACCTGCTAATTTGCCCATTGACTGAGAAGAAGCCTCATCAACCTGACGCATAGCCTCATTTACAGCTGCTACGATCAGATCCTGCAATGTCTCGATATCATCTGGATCAACAGCTTCTTCTGCCAACTCAACATTTGTTACTTCTCTTTTGCCAGAAA
>ENA-ORTQ01003471-ORTQ01003471.1-human-gut-metagenome-genome-assembly--contig:-NODE-3471-length-11796-cov-4.079635_pt1 | contig 11796 bp, 9 predicted proteins | sample MGYA00241912_ERZ509188 | MGnify/ENA primary metagenome ERZ509188 (study PRJEB26280, sample SAMEA2338849) | human gut metagenome | biome: human gut; feature: human-associated habitat; material: faeces...
CTGCTTTCATAACGGGCATTCCCTGACTGATGAGAGAGCGCGCCATGAGGAGCCGTTTACTGGTAATATAGTTGTGGATAGTATAACCGGTCTCATTTTTGAATTTTCGCATCATATGATATTTGCTGAAAAAAAATCGATTGGCAAGCTGATCAATTGAGAGATTTTCTGACAGATTGCGATTGATATATTTCAGGAGCTGTTCTACCTGTGTGTCAGAGGAATATGTTTTTTTGTCCGGGGAACTGCTCGTGCGAAGAAAAATCCGGTTGATATATATCATGAATTGAGTAAACAGCGCATTTCTCAGTACTGTATCTCCAAAATGTTTGTTCTGTAAGGTCTGCTCTATTTCTGGAAGCAGATCTTTCAGACGTTCCTGCAGGGCAGAATCGGCTCTTACAAGGTTGAAACTGCGATCGTTTGCTTTTTGAAAGCAGGTATTCAATTCCTGGCAGGAAAGATCATCACGAATCCAGAAAATATAGCGCTCATACGGAACCGATGGATCAATCTCTGGTTTGTGGATCGCACCCTGGCTGACAAGCAGAATATCACGTGGTTTCAGATGATACGCTTTTCCTTCTATATGATAGGTTACCTTCCCGGAAATAAAAACAATGATTTTATGAAAATCATGATAATGATAAGAAAAATCTTTCTTTGTCTGGTCATTGATATGGAACAGTCGAAAATCTTCTTTCAGATATCCGGTTTTCTCGAGATTATACTGTGAATAATCCATGAGATACCTCCTCAGAAAACGAATGTTTGCTATATATTAGGATTTTGTATAATCATTTTATTATATTATAGCATTTTTTGCAATATAGCACGCATTTTATTCTATATACATAGCAAAAAGAAAACTATATACTGGAACAAAAGACGTACGTAAATACGATTACTTAATTCGGAAAGAGAGGATATGGTTATGGATAACTGTATTACAATGATAAAATATCAGGTGCTTGGAAATGATTATCTGGTGCTGGATCCAAACAAAAACCGTGTACAACTTCAGGGCAAGAAAATCGCACTGCTGTGCCAGCGAGGCTTTGGACTTGGCGCAGACGGTATTCTCTACGGACCGATTGAAATTGATGGAAAGATGGGGGTTCGTATTTTTAACTCAGATGGAAGTGAAGCTGCCATCAGCGGAAACGGTGTCCGCATCTTTGCAAAATATCTGATGGATCATGAATACGTAAAAGAACAGAAATTCAGTATCCAGACACTTTCCGGTCCAATTGAGGTGGAATGTCTGAATAATCGTGCTACGGAGTTTCGTGTAAAAATGGGTAAGGCTTCTTTTATTTCAAGAGAAATTCCGGTAACGGGAGAAGTTCGTGAAGTAATCAATGAATCGTTTATTTTCCATAATAAAGAATATAAGGCAACCTGTCTGACCGTTGGTAATCCGCACTGCATTATTTTTATGGATCAGGTGACACCAGAGCTTGCAAAAGAGCTCGGACCATATGTCGAAAATGCAGATGAATTCCCGGAGAAAATGAATCTACAGATATGCCGAAAGATTGATACCGGTAATCTTGACATTGAGATCTGGGAGCGAGGATCCGGATATACAAAAGCTTCCGGTACAGGAAGCTGTGCGGCAGCGGTAGCCGCATACAGACTTGGACTTGTTGAAAACAGAGTCAATGTAAATCAGCCAGGCGGTATGATCCAGATTGACATCAAAGATGACGATACGATCTATATGACTGGTACAGTCGGATATGTGGCGGATATGAGTGTGGCTGAGAGCTTCTTCTCATAAAAAATATAAAACATAATTACGAGATATATTCTAAGGGAACAGTGTAGGACGACTGTTCCCTTTCTTTCTGACTTATGGTAAGATAAATTAATATTATCAAACCTGTAAGGGAGGAACTTTCCGATGAATATAACAATGCTTGGAACAGGAAATGCAATGGTTACGGAGTGCTATAACACATGTTTTGTTCTGGAGGATGGGGATAAACATCTTCTTGTCGATGGTGGTGGTGGAAATACACTGCTTCGTCAGCTGAAACAGGCAGGTTTTGATTGGAAAGATATGCGCGAGATCTTTGTGACACATAAACATGTAGACCATATCATGGGGGTTGTCTGGATGATCCGCATGATCTGTCAGAATATGAAACAGGGACAATATGATGGAGAAGCAACTATCTATGGACACGAGGAAGTCATCCGAATTCTCAAAGAAATGGCAGAGATGCTTTACCCGGCAAAACAGACCTGCTTTATTGGAGACCGTCTGCATCTGGTTGTGGTAAATGACGGAGAAGAAAGAGAATTGATGGGACATATGACAACATTCTTCGACATTCAGTCCACCAAGGCAAAACAGTATGGTTTCTGCATGGATATGGGAAACGGTGGGAAGCTGACCTGCTGTGGAGATGAACCGTATAATGAATGTGAGAAAAAATATGCCGAGAACAGCAAATGGCTGCTTCATGAAGCTTTCTGCCTTTATGATCAGGCAGATGTTTTTCACCCATATGAGAAACATCATTCAACGGCAAAAGATGCCAGTGAACTGGCAGAACAGCTGGGAGTGCAGAATCTGATCCTTTATCACACAGAGGATAAAAATATTGTACGTCGTAAAGAATTATATACAGAAGAGGGAAAGAAATATTTCAGCGGTAATCTGTATGTGCCGGAAGATCTGGAAAAGATTGAATTATAGGCAAAATTATGGTATTGTATAACAGTATATGATTATTTATATTTATTATATAGAAAGAAGGTGAAGCTGTGGTTGAATTAGATCAGTTCAAGAGTATTCTTGCAACATACACAGAACCATTAGTGGAAGTGAGGGATTCACTTTGACCTCGCTAACAAAGAGCAGCGGGTTGAAGAATTAGAGCGCGAGATGGAAGCGCCTGATTTCTGGGATGATGCAGAAGTTTCCCAGAAAAAAATGAAAGAACTCAAAAGCATGAAAGACGACATGGAGATCTATCACAGTCTGGAGAGCCAGATGGAAGATATGGAAACCATGATCGAGATGGGCTATGAGGAAAATGATCCGGAAATCATTCCGGAGATTCAGGAGATGCTGGATGAATTCGAGAAAAACTTTGACAGCATCCGTGTTAAGACATTATTATCCGGAGAATACGACAGTGAAAATGCAATTATCAAGCTGAATGCAGGAGCAGGCGGTACAGAGGCCTGTGACTGGTGCGGCATGCTTTATCGTATGTACAGCCGTTGGGTAGACCGTAAGGGATTTACCATGGAAGTACTGGATTATCTGGATGGTGATGAAGCTGGTATTAAGTCTGTTACGTTCCAGGTAAATGGCGAAAATGCCTATGGTTATCTGAAATCCGAAAAGGGTGTACATCGTCTCGTACGTATTTCACCGTTTAATGCAGCCGGTAAGCGTCAGACATCATTCGTATCCTGTGATGTTATGCCGGATATCAAGAAAGACCTGGATGTAGAGATCAATGACGACGACATCCGTATCGATACTTATCGAAGCAGTGGTGCCGGTGGTCAGCACATCAACAAGACTTCATCTGCGATCCGTATTACGCATTTCCCGACAGGAATTGTAGTACAGTGTCAGAATGAACGTTCACAGCATATGAACAAAGACAAAGCCATGCAGATGCTGAAAGCAAAGCTGTTCCTTCTGAAACAGCAGGAGGCAGAAGCCAAACTTTCCGGTATCCGTGGTGAAGTGACAGATATCGGATGGGGTAATCAGATCAGATCCTATGTCATGCAGCCGTACACGATGGTGAAAGATCACAGAACAAGTGAAGAAACAGGTAATGTAGATGCTGTTCTGGACGGCGAGATCGATCCGTTCATCAATGCATATCTGAAATGGATCGCACTGTCAAAAAAAACGGCTGAACAATAATAAATTCAGCCTTGGAGCCTGTCAGGATTCATAAAAGCCATTGCAGAAGCGGGCATAATATGGTAATATATCCCTCGTAGGAGAACACGTGTCTCTTATAAACGGACATATCTCCACGAGGGTATATACTGTAAAGAATGTGGATTCAACAGGAGCAGGAAATCAGACATGGAAAAAACAACACAGAAGAAAAAGTATTTTGTAGTCAGGGAGCGGGCAGTTCCGGAGGTATTGCTGAAAGTTGTACAGGCAAAGAAATTACTGGATTCCGAGAAGGTAAGCACGGTACAGGAAGCAGCAGAGCAGACCGGGATCAGTCGAAGCTCCTTTTATAAATATAAGGATGATATTTTTCCGTTTCATGAAGAAACGAGAGGAAAGACGATCACCTTTATCATTCAGATGGATGATGAGCCGGGAATTTTGTCTGTAGTACTTCAGACCATAGCGCATTTCCATGGAAATATTCTTACGATTCACCAGAGTATTCCGATCAATGGAATCGCGACTCTCACGCTCAGTGTGGACATTCTGCCGGGCGAGGGTGACGCGGAAGCCATGATAGAAGAAATTGAGAGTCAGGAAGGAATCCATTATCTGAAGATACTCGGTAGAGAATAGATAAAATTTATGAACTGTAACATATTACACAGGAGGAAGACATGGTAAATATTGCGGTATTAGGATACGGTACAGTTGGAAGCGGTGTAGTGGAGGTCATCAACACAAACCACAAAAGCATCAATAAGCGCGCAGGCGCGGAGATCAATGTAAAATATGTTCTGGATTTGAGAGATTTTCCGGGTGACCCGGTCGAAAAGGTTCTCGTACATGATTATGAGATCATTGCAAACGATCCGGAAGTCGATATTGTAGTAGAAGTTATGGGTGGAATCGAGCCGGCATATACCTTTGTAAAACGTGCACTCGAATCCGGCAAGAGCGTCTGCACATCAAACAAAGCGCTGGTTGCGAAGCATGGTCCGGAGCTGATGGAAATCGCAAGCGCAAAGAACATCAACTTCTTATTTGAAGCAAGCTGTGGTGGCGGAATTCCGATCATCCGTGCGCTGAATTCTTCTCTGACCGCAGATGAAATCGATGAGATCACCGGTATTCTGAATGGAACAACCAACTACATGATGTACAAAATGGCGACAGAAGGATCAGAATTTGATGCAGTTCTGAAAGAAGCACAGCAGAAAGGCTATGCAGAGGCAGATCCGACTGCAGATGTTGAAGGATATGATGCATGCCGTAAGATCGCAATCCTGTCTTCACTGGCATATGGCAGATTTCTCAATTATGAGGATATTTATACAGAGGGAATCACAAAGATCACACCGGAAGATATGGAGTATGCCGAAGAACTTGGCATGACGATCAAACTTCTCGGTACGAGCCGCAAGATCGGGGACGATTCTTTTTATGCAATGGTTGCACCGTTCCTTGTAGGTCAGACCAGTCCGCTCTACAGTGTTAATGATGTATTCAATGCAGTTTTTGTACATGGCAATGTGCTCGGTGATGCGATGTTTTACGGAAGCGGAGCCGGAAAACTTCCTACCGCAAGCGCCGTTGTTGCCGATGTTGTGGATGAAGCAAAACATCTTCACAGAAATATCATGACAAACTGGTCCAGCCGTCCTCTGAAGCTTATGACAATGGATGAAGTCGAAGGAAGATTCTTTGTACGTGTCAAAGGTACGACTGTAGAGCAGGTGGAAGCTGTGTTTGACAATGTGCAGATCGTAAACCTTAAAAATCTTCCGGGTGAATTTGGATTTATCACAGAATGCATGAAGCAGGGCACATACGAAGAAAAGGTACATAAATTAAATGGTAATGTAATTACCATGATCCGTGTAAAGGATTGAAAATATAATTCCGGGAGGAAGCTATGTTAATAGTAAAGAAATTCGGCGGCACATCTGTAGCGAATAAAGAAAGAATTTACAATGTTGCGAACCGATGCGTAGAAGAATACAAAAAAGGTAATGACGTGGTGGTTGTACTTTCTGCAATGGGAAAATACACTGATGAGCTGATCACCATGGCAGAAGATATCAACGAAAAACCGCCAAAAAGAGAAATGGATATGCTTTTTACGATCGGTGAGCAGATGTCTGTATCACTGATGGCAATGGCTCTTGACAAGCTTGGAGTACCGGCGGTATCTCTGAATGCATTTCAGGTATCTATGCATACGACAAGTGTACACGGAAATGCACGTCTGAAACGAATTGATACAGAGCGTATCCGCAGAGAACTGGAAAACCGTAAAATCGTAGTTGTTACAGGTTTTCAGGGAATCAACAAATACGATGATTATACCACGCTTGGAAGAGGCGGTTCCGATACGACAGCCGTTGCACTGGCAGCAGCCCTTCATGCAGATGCATGTGAGATCTATACAGATGTGGATGGTGTTTATACTGCTGATCCGCGAAAGGTGCCGAATGCACGCAAACTGAAAGAAATCACTTATGATGAGATGCTGGATCTGGCAACGCTTGGAGCCGGTGTGCTTCATAACCGTTCTGTCGAAATGGCGAAAAAATATGGCGTACCGCTTGTGGTACGTTCCAGTCTGAATAACAGTGAAGGAACTGTCGTAAAGGAGGAAGTAACAGTGGAAAGAATGCTGATCAGCGGAGTGGCTCTTGACACAGACGCTGTACGAATTGCCGTGATCGGACTTAGAGATGTGCCGGGTGTGGCATTTAAATTATTTGATGTACTTGCCAAAAAACATATCAACGTAGATGTGATCCTGCAGTCTATCGGACGTGCCGGTACGAAGGATATTTCTTTTACCGTTGACGGCAAAGATCTGGATGATGCGATGGCAGCATTGGAAGAACACAAAACACGTCTTGGATATCAGGAACTGCATGCCGAAAGAAATATTGCGAAACTTTCCATTGTCGGCGCCGGAATGATGAGCAATCCGGGTGTTGCAGCTAAGATGTTTGAAAGCCTTTATAATGAAGGGGTCAACATCAACATGATCTCTACTTCCGAGATCCGTGTCACCGTTCTGATCAATGAAAAAGACGGCGTAAGAGCTATGAATGCCGTACATGATGCTTTTAATCTGGCAGACTGATCCTGCAGATTAAATAAAATAAAAAGCACAGGGGGTAATCACTAATGAAAAAGAAAACACTGATTATGGTACTGACAGGTTGTATGGTGCTTTCACCGGTGTCTGTCTATGCAGCAGATGCGACAGAGACAACCACAGAGGCAGAAGTGACGGAGACTGCGGCGCAGGAAGATTCTGCAGATTCTGAAAGTACCGGAGAACTGGGAGATGACATCTACAGTTTCAGCATGGAGTTTGACGGTCAGATAATGAAATTTCCTATGACCTATCAGGATTTTGTCGGTATGGGATGGGAGTTAAGCTCCAGAGAAGATCCAGATATGAAAATATCAACAAATTCTTATGGCTTTGTATCTTTCAACAAAGGCAAGAACAGTGTCAGTGCAGAGGTCATGAATCTTGGAATCAATGAAGTGGGACTGGAAGACAGCCTGATCGGTGGAATTACAGTAGATGGAAGCTATGACATTGATCTGACATCCGTTTCCGTAAAGCTTCCGGGCGGAATTGAGCTTGGAAAATCTACTCTGGATGATATTAAGGCAGCATATGGAGAACCGAGCGATACGTATGAGGGCGATCTTTATACAAAGGTGACCTATGAGAAGGATACGTATCAGGAAGTTGAGTTGTCTGTATTTAAAGATGATAATACACTCAAAAAAGTAGATATGGAAAACCTTGAGGAACCGGAAGGATACGATAAGGGAGCAGTCAGCGATGAGGTTCCGGATATCGTTACCGCATATAAAGCACCGGACGCACTGGGAAGTGATATGCTGGATACAGCAGTCGAATACATGGGAGATCTTTACAGCCTTCCGGCACCGGTATCTGCATTTACAGCAAACGGATGGGAAATTCAGAATGCTGAAGACACCCCATATGTAGAAGGCAACGGTCTTGCTTTTATTGATATGATGAAAAACAATCAGAGCATTCATTTTTCTGTTTATAACGAGACAGAAAATGCAACAGCTCTTGAGAACTGTTTTGTCAGAGAACTGTCTTTTGCAACTTATGATCCGGAAAGCATTGAAATGAAACTCTCCGGAGATATTACACTTGGAGCGGACAAGGCAGAACTTATAAAAATGGCAGATGAAAAAGGTTACATTTCCGAAGAAAATGATGATTATCTGAGAATATATCCAAACAAAGATTCAAAGATCAGAAATTATGTGGAATTCTGGTTTAACAAAGATGAGGACAGCAACAAAGCTGCTTCTATAACAGCTCATCACGAATAAAAACGGAAGAACTTTTTTCAAAACTGCCCAAAAGGAGTTTTTATGAACGGCAGTATAAAGTACTGGAAAAAACAGGCAAAAATGAACCTCAGTGGACACTGGGGTTCTGCAATTGCCGGAATACTCGCAGTTGGCGCGGTAACTTTTATCGGAAATATACTTTCCATACAATTATTTCCCGGAAGCACACTATGGCCAATGGTGGCAGGACAGGTCTTTGTATTTGTCTTTTCACTGATTGCCATGGTCTTTCGCACCGGGTACAGCTACATGCTTCTGAATATGGCTCGTGACAGGGAGGTTTCCTTAGGAAACCTTCTTTATCTGTTTCACAACGGACCGGATCGGGTGTTGGTGGCAGGATTTATTCTTTCACTTCTGAATACTGTGGCGCAGCTGCCATTTTACTACGTGTCATTTATAGTGAAAGCAGGAAACACGGAGGCAGAGCAGATTGCATGGCTCGAGTTATGTCTTGCGATGCTTCTGGTCGGAGTTGTTCTGGAGGTAATCCTGACAAGCCCGTTTATGCTGACTTTCTGTCTGCTTGCAGACACTCCGGAAATGGGCGGAATAGAAGCACTGAAAACAAGTGCACGTTTGATGAGAGGACATATCCTGAAATACTGGCTGATGATGCTCAGTTTTATTCCGCTGGCGATTTTATCGCTTTTTTCGATGTATATCGGTCTTCTCTGGCTCTTCCCTTATATTTATATGAGTGAGACAGTTTTTTATATGGAACTGGCTGGTACAGAGCCGCAAAATAATACATTTTACAGTGAGACATAAAGGAGAATACAATGGATATTATTCAGGTCATAACCAGAGAACTTAAAGTAGAAAAATGGCAGGTGGAGGCAGCTGTCAAACTTATTGATGAAGGCTGCACGATCCCTTTTATTTCCCGTTATCGTAAAGAAGCTACCGGTTCTCTGAATGATGAACAGCTTCGTACACTTCACGAAAGACTGACATATCTTCGTAATCTGGAAGACAAGAAAAATCAGGTGCTCGGAAGCATCGAAGAACAGGGAAAGCTGACGCCGGAACTAAAAAAACAGATTCTGGATGCGCAGACACTTGTAGTCGTTGAGGATCTTTACCGTCCTTATCGTCCGAAACGTCGTACGCGTGCGATCATAGCAAAGGAAAAAGGTCTGGAGCCGCTGGCCAATATCATTATGCTTCAGATGACAAATAAATCTCTTGAAGAAGAGGCAAAGGCATTTTTATCCGAAGAAAAAGGTGTGGAAACGATAGAAGATGCGATAAATGGCGCAAAAGATATTATCGCAGAGCATATTTCTGATGAAGCGGATTACCGTATCTACCTCCGTAAACTTACCATGGACAAAGGAACTGTAGTATCTGCAGCAAAAAATCCTGAGGAATCTTCTGTTTATGAGATGTACTATGAATTTGAAGAACCGATCAAAAAACTTGCAGGACATCGTGTGCTTGCGCTGAACCGTGGTGAAAAAGAAAAAATGCTCACTGTCAAGATCAGTGCACCGGAAGACGAGGCAATGGGATGGCTTCAGAAACAGGTGATTACCAGAGATAATCCGGTCACAAAGCCGGTTCTCCGTGAAGTTGTAGAGGACAGTTATAAACGTCTGATCGCGCCGGCAATCGAGCGTGAGATCCGAAGTGACCTGACTGAAAAGGCAGAGGACGGAGCAATTCATGTATTTGGCAAGAATCTGGAACAGCTTCTGATGCAGCCTCCAATCGTCGGCAAAGTGGTGCTTGGATGGGACCCTGCATTCCGTACAGGATGTAAACTGGCAGTTGTAGATGAGACCGGAAAAGTTCTCGATACAACAGTTATTTATCCGACTGCGCCGACAAACGATGCAAAGATTCGCGCATCAAAAGAAACTCTGAAAAAACTGATCAAAAAATATAATGTATCTCTGATTTCTCTTGGAAACGGAACTGCATCCAGAGAATCTGAACAGATCATTGTAGAACTTCTCAAAGAAATTCCTGAAAAGGTACAGTATGTGATCACAAATGAGGCAGGTGCGTCTGTATATTCTGCAAGTAAGCTGGCAACAGAAGAATTTCCGAATTTTGATGTAGGACAGAGAAGTGCAGCTTCCATTGCAAGAAGACTGCAGGATCCACTGGCGGAGTTGGTAAAGATCGATCCGAAGGCTATCGGAGTTGGTCAGTATCAGCATGACATGAATCAGAAGAGATTGAGCGAAGCTCTTGGAGGAGTGGTTGAAGACTCTGTAAATAAAGTGGGGGTTGATCTGAATACGGCTTCAGCACCACTTTTGGAGTACATTTCCGGCATCACCAAGACGCTGGCAAAAAATATTGTGACATACAGAGAAGCGAACGGCAGATTCGCAGACAGAAGACAGCTTCTGAAAGTGCCGAAGCTGGGACCGAAGGCTTATGAGCAGTGTGCAGGGTTCCTTCGGATCATGAATGGAGACAACCCGCTGGATACTACCAGTGTACATCCGGAGAGCTATGAGGCAGCTATGAAGCTTCTGACTTCTCTTGGATATTCCGCAGAGGATATTATCGGAGGAGGCCTGAAAGGCATCTCGAAGAAAGTGCGTGAGCCGAAGAAAACAGCAGAAGAGCTGGGCGTTGGTGAACTGACTCTGAAGGATATTGTACAGGAGCTGGAAAAACCGGCCAGAGACCCTCGTGACGAGATGCCGCGCCCGGTGCTCAGAAGCGATGTGCTGGATATGAAAGACTTGACTCCGGGGATGGTGCTCAAGGGAACCGTCCGCAATATTATGGATTTTGGTGCATTTGTGGATATTGGTGTTCATCAGGATGGACTCGTGCATGTATCTGAGATGTCTGAGCGCTTTATCAAACATCCGCTGGATGTGGTCAAAGTAGGCGACGTGGTGGATGTGAAAGTGCTGGCGGTAGATGTCGCGAAGAAGCGGATCTCTCTGTCTATGAAACTGTAATAAGAACAAGATGTAATAGGAACAGGCCTTGGGAGTGAAGATTCCTGAGGCCTGTGTTCGTGGTGGCAGTGGTGTTGACGATGATTGGGTAAACAGAGATGGAAACAGAGTTATTGAATACAGTTGTAAAACAAAATAAAACAGTTGCAAATGCCACAGATCCGTATAATATTTTTTCGGTTTTATCCATAGAGACGAAAGAAGTTCTGATCTGCCGGGTAATTGGAGATTTTCTGAATCCCAGAGGGAAACATGGAGAAAATAGTAAATTCCTCTCGTTGTTTTTGAAAGAAATTCCGGAGTTGCAGCACATAGCCTGTGAACAGTTGGATCAGGCAATCGTGACAACGGAGTATGTCATAGACGAAAATCGCAGGATTGATATTGTAATTGAAATCGGCGGTTATTTTGTTCCTGTAGAAGTGAAGATTTTTGCAGGGGAACAGAAAGCACAGTGCCTAGATTATTATCAGTTTGCAAGGCAGCGCGATCAGACAGCAAAAGTGGTGTATCTCACCAGATTCGGAACGATGCCGGGGGCATATAGCTACAAATCAGGAGAAGAGTGTGTTCCGGAAAAAGATA
>ENA-ORTQ01003477-ORTQ01003477.1-human-gut-metagenome-genome-assembly--contig:-NODE-3477-length-11781-cov-2.818267_pt1 | contig 11781 bp, 10 predicted proteins | sample MGYA00241912_ERZ509188 | MGnify/ENA primary metagenome ERZ509188 (study PRJEB26280, sample SAMEA2338849) | human gut metagenome | biome: human gut; feature: human-associated habitat; material: faeces...
GTACCAGCTGTTCTTTATAGATAACCATATTGTCACGAAGATAATCAAATCCCAGTTCGTTGTTTGTTACATATGTGATATCGCATCCGTATGCTGCACGGCGCTCTTCTGGTTTCATATCATTCAGGACAACACCTACTGTCAGTCCAAGGAACTCATGAACCTTACCCATCCACTCAGCATCTCGTTTTGCCAGGTAGTCGTTGACTGTTACGATATGAACGCCTTTACCCTCCAGTGCATTCAGATATGCCGGAAGTGTAGAAACAAGGGTTTTACCTTCACCGGTCTTCATCTCTGCGATACGGCCCTGATGAAGAATGATACCACCGATGATCTGTACACGGTAATGTTCCATACCAAGAACTCGTTTTGCACCTTCACGTACAACCGCAAAAGCCTCCGGAAGAAGGTCATCCAGTGTCTCACCTTCACTCAGACGTTTCTTGAATTCTCTGGTCTTGTCTCTTAACTGTTCATCTGTTAATTTCTGCATTTCCGGGCGGAGTGATTCTGTTTTCTCCACAAGCGGCATGATACGTTTTACTTCATGCTCACTTCTTGTCCCGAATACTTTTTGGAATAAATTCATAGCCTGCTCCTGTTTCTGTATTTATTGATCGCTTATATACGAAATTATCGTATTTGTCCTATTTAAGAAATCCTTACTATTTTACCACTTTCCACCGGGGAAAACAATGAATATTTCTTAAATAAAGTATGTCCATGACGAATCCCCGTGCATTTGTTTGTTATTTCTAACTTATGCTTGTCAATCAATCTTCGATATGCTATGATAGTCTGCGTATCTGTAAGTTCAAAAGAAACCATAAACTCAACCTTCTACGCATCTTATGAACATACTTTTTTGACTGAGGTATTGAAATTGAAGAAAAAAGAACTGACTTTTATTATTGGCATCGTGGTGTTTGCCCTGTTCCTCTGGGGTGGCATGTATCTCACCCGCCGCGGGAATTACGGAAGTATTCGAATTACCGTAAACGGCGAGGAATACGGCACCTATTCCCTTGGGAAAGATCAGGTGATCAAAATAAACGGCACCAATGTATGCGAAATAAAAAACGGCGAGGTCAAAATGACCGAAGCCGACTGCCCGGACCACCTCTGTATGAAACAGAAAGCAGTTGACAGTACCGGTGGAACGATTGTCTGTCTGCCGAATAAAGTTGTGATTGAAGGCGAAAAAGGAGAATCCCTCAATGAAGATTCCCCTGAATTCGATACTGCTGTCTGAAACTTTATCATCATTCCGGGAGAATTCTCCCTGAAAGGAACCTGCCATGAATCAGAAAAAACTTGCCAATCTCGGGCTTTTTGCCGCAGTAGCAATCATCTTTGGCTATGTGGAATCACTGATTCCCTTTTTTGCCGGAATTCCGGGAATGAAACTCGGGCTGGCCAATCTTGCAGTCCTGTTTATCCTTGAAAAATATACCTGGAAAGAAGCCGCCCTTGTTTCTGTCATCCGTATCTTTATCATCGGATTCATGTTCGGAAATCTTTTCAGTATTCTGTACAGTCTGGCCGGTGCAGCTTTAAGCCTCACCGTCATGACGGTTATGAAAAAAAAATCCGACTTCAGCATCCTCGGTATCAGTGTTGCCGGCGGTGTCTCCCATAATATTGGTCAGCTTTTGATTGCCTGTCTGATCACCATGACGTCCGGTCTGATCTACTATGCACCGGCACTGCTGATCTCCGGTGTCATTACCGGATTACTGATTGGAACGCTGACTAATGAAGTTTTGAAACGTATCCACTTTTAATTTTTCAAAAATGCCCGCCACTGATATAATTTTGTTGCTCACCACCTGCAGAGGTGAGAGTCATCTCACATCTGATATAAGTCATTTACTGTAACGTAAAAACAACGAAATCGTCCGAAGACAATTTCGTTGTTTTTTTATTCTGCCTCTTTCACTGTATAGGTATTCTTCATCAATTCAAAACGGTCTTTCATCCCGGACGTCAGATACACGTTCTTATCCTCATCTACAAAGACTGCCTCCGCATTATATTTCTCAAGCAATTCTAATGCATCATCCATTCCAAGTACAAAACATGCTGTAGAAAGTCCATCTGCCAGAAGTCCGCTGTCACAGACAACCGTCACAGAGTCCAGACCATTCCACACCGGATATCCTGTCTTCGGATCAAGGATATGATGATATCTCTTACCATCTTCCATAAAATATTTTTCATAGTCACCGGAAGTCGAAAGGAATTCTCCACCTTCCAGTGTGATCGCACCAAGGTAATCACCTTCGACATCACGCGGATCAGTCACAGCAACTTTCCAGTCAGAACCATCCGGTTTCTCGCCGTAAGCCATAACACTGCTACCGCCAAGGTTCAGGATCATTCCTGACACATCTTTCTGTGTCTTCAGAAAATCAGAAACTACATCACAGCCAATTCCTTTTCCGGTTGCTCCCAAATCCAGAGTAGCTCCTTTTTCCAGCGTTACCTTATCGCCATCCAGAGATACTTTCTGGTATCCCACATCTTTCAGAAGTTCATCCAGCTCTGACTGCTCCGGGACATGAGGATTTTCTCCTGTAATATCCCAGAGACGAATGATCTTTCCAATCGTTGGATCAAAAGCTCCATTCGAATCCTTCGCAAGCTGAAATATTTTTTCCAAATAGCCGGCAAGCTCATCTGAAACTTCCGTTGTCTCTCCCGATGCTGCATTCAGTTTCGCGATCTGAGAATCCTCATCCGTCCAGGAAAGATACTCTGTCTCAATATCCCGTATCTTCTGACCAATTGCAGTATTCAGGTCATCTCCTGTTGTATACAATGTTTCAGACACAACTGTATCCATTGCAAAATCCGTATTTGTATATTTCTGTACCTCTATATCCGCCAGTACCGGAACTGCTGTCAATGCCGTGCAGAAAACTCCGCACAGCATGACAGCTGACTTCTTTTTTATCTTCATTCTTTCACCATTTCCCGCTCTTTTACCGGGCCAATCTGAATATTTTTACGTGGGCAGGTCACCTGGCAGGCATGACAGCAGATACATTCCCCTGAAAGCGGTGTATCTCCGTCAATCTCCAGATGTGCAGGGCATCTCTTCCTGCACAGTCCGCATTTTGAAGGGCATTTCTCCCTGTTTCTGTTAAACAGTGCAGACGGAAGGATCGGCATCATTGCAAAAACTGCTCCCATTGGACAAAGGAACTGACAGAAAAATCTTTCCTGTGTACACATTCCGATCAGGATCAGCACCAGCAGGATAATTCCAATCTTATAAGAAGCATTTGGAAGTTTTCTTGCTGTCAGCATGGAAAAGACATCCCACGGGCTCATCCCCTGAAGGGATGCATACCATCCGGTCAGGATGGAAAGCAGAAGAAATGCCAGAAGCACATATTTCACCTTCTGAAGAATTCTGACTGCTTTTTCCGGATAACCATGTCTTCCCTTTTTATGAAATACTTTCTGTCTGATAAAAACAGTCAGTTCATACATGGCATCTCCCAATGAACCGAATGCACATGCATATCCGCAGAAATGTCTGCCAAACAAAATCGTAACCAGAAGAAGTAATCCTGTCACATCAAGAAATGAGTTCCAGGCAATCTGCTGGTGTGCTGCAATTGCCTGAAAAATAGATTTCACGCCCGCAAATGCCGTTGAAAAAAGCGCCGGATAAAAGATAAAAAATACAAGCTGTATGGCAGCCCGGATCAGACGGACCTTTCTCTGCCTCTTTTTCATCAGTTCTCCGCCTTTCCAAGAGCATCTACAACTGCATTGATAATACCTGTAGAGCTGAATGTCGCACCTGATACCGTATCCACATCCGTACTCTGTGCAGAAATGATGGAACTGATCACGCCCTCTCCCTGCGAAAGATAAGCGGAATCCTCACCCGGTGCACTTGTCACCTGAATATCTGTGATCTCATCATTTGCAAGTGTGACCTGTACGGTGATCGCACCTCCAAATCCCTGTGCAGAACCGGTATACGTACCATCTTTGTATACATTTTCCGAATCATCAGACTCTTCTGTATCTGCAGCGTCAGCTCCCTCCGCATCCTCTTTTGCAGCATCATCTTTGTCTTTTGCATCCCTCTGTGCCTGTGCGACCGCTGCTTCCTGATTCTTAGCAGCCTCTTCCAGAGCAGAAAGTATCTCCGTATTCTGTTCTTCCAGCTTCTCCACACGCTTTGTGAGTGCCGTAATCTCCTGTGATTCCTGTGCCTGCGTATCTTTTTTCTGCATAGAATTATATCCTACTACAGCGGCAAGAATCAACAGAAGACACAAAATTCTCATAATAAAATTCTGGTATTTCATCTAAAGTTTTCCTTTCAGACTCCTTATATTTTCAAGTTTTCTTTTTCACTATCGAACATTTATTATTTTGCCTGGCTGATAGCACTCTGAAATGCCTGAATCAGTCCATTTGAAGAATATGTAGCATCTGTCACTGTATCTATTCCATCGGCAGACTGTTTTCCCATGATCTGATTATAAATGCCATTCCATGCATTTGAAAATTCCGGTTCATCATCTTCCCCATCATATCCGGCTGACACAATATTTCCCCCTGATACATTAATCGTAACAGTTACCTGACCATTGAATCCTTCTCCTGTTCCCGTATAACTTCCATCTTTATACCCAGCTCCGGGTGCTGTTGTTGGCTCTGGTGCTGCCGTTGGTTCCGGTGTTGCTGTTGGTTCCGGTGTTGCCGTTGGTTCCGGTGCTGCCGTTGGTTCCGGTGCTGCCGTTGGTTCTGGTGTTGCTGTTGGATTCGGAGTTGGTGTCGCTGTTATATCTGAAGTTTTTAAAGCCTGCTCTAAAGCTGATTTTGCTCCATACAGAATTCCCTCAGAAGAATATGTTGCTCCTGATACAGTATCAATGCCATCTGTGCTTTGTTTTGCAATAATTGCCGGCTGTATTACATTCCATGCATTTCTGAAATATCTTGGTGTTTCTCCTTCATTGGTCTGAGATACTTCCGTAATCATTCCATCTTTAATTGTTACACAGATATTTATCTTTCCACCATATCCAATTCCGGTACCCGTATATGTGCCGTCATTATATAAAACCTTCGGAGTGTCCGGTATAACCGGTGCTGGAGCGGTTGTCGGTACCGGAGTTGGACTTACCGTCACTTCTGGTGCCGGTGTCACATTTACCGCAGCCTGTTCCAAGGCTTTCTGTACCGCCTGCAGAATACCATTTGAAGAAAACGTTGCTCCGATTACGGTGTCCACACCATACACTGCCTGCTTCTCAAGAATCTTCGGCTGAATACTATTCCATGCCTTATTAAAATATTCTTTTGTATCAGTGTTCGTATTTGTGATTGCGGTTATCTTTCCGTCTTTAATCGTAACAGTAACTTTTATCGGACCGTCAAATCCTTCTGCTTCTGCAATATACATTCCATCTTTATAAGTTACCTCTCCGGACGGTTTTGTAATTTCAACCGGTGTCGTTGTTTTATTTGAAGTATTGGTATTCTTCTTTGTCGTCTTTTTCGTTGTCTTTGCAGCTTTTCCTTTTCCGGCCTTTGACAGTGCATTCTGAACTGCCTGAATGATTCCGTTTGATGAATAGGTGGCACCACTGACAGCATCGACATTTGGAGTCTGACCGGAGATTATCTTGCTGATCACGCCTTTGGCTGATGCAAAATAAGAGCCTGTTTCACCAGCAGCACTCAGTATTTCTATAGAAGCAATCTTTCCTCCGGAAATCGTTACCTGAACAGTGATCGTTCCACCAAATCCAGTTCCACTTCCCTGATAAATCCCATCTTTATATCCGCCCTTTGGAACAGAAGTTGTAGGTGTCGTGGTCGTTCCCTGCCCCTGCCCAGAAGCTGCTGCTGACTTTTCCGGAAGTGCTTTTGTTTTTCCTGTCGTAATTCCCGCTTTTTTTATTTTGGATTTACTTTTCTTTGTTTTCAGAATGCTGCTGTCTGCCTCATCCGTATCCTTCATTCCTCCGTCATTAAAATATGCAGTTGTCAGCAGACTCGTAAGTTCATCTGATTTTATCAGTTCATTCTCAGCTGCCTGAACTGTTTTTGTACTTTTCACTTCACTGTCCTGCTGAAATCCAGCTGCTGCGATCGCAATAATTACAGCAACTGCCGGAAGAAGTTTCATAAGATTCTTTTTGTACATATAATCTACCCCTTAACATACAAAAGAAGGGGCAGTTATAAACGGCCCCCGTTCTTTTGTATGTGTATTTTATAAAGGAATTATTTTACTGTTACTTTGAATGTCCTTGTAATTCCATTGCATTTAACAGTAATCTTTGCTGTTCCTTTCTTCTTAGCTGTTACAACACCTTTGCTGTTAACTGTTGCAACTTTCTTGTTGCTGGTCTTGTATGTAACTTTAGATACCGGTGCTGCTTTTACTCTAATCGTTGTTTTCTTACCTTTTTTCAGCTTTACAGAAGATTTTACAAGCTTGAAGGAAGGTTTCTTAACTTTAACAGTTAATTTCTTGGTGTATTTACCAACTTTTACAGTAATAACAGCTTTTCCAGCTTTCTTACCTGTGATAACACCCTTACTGTTGATTGTTGCAACTTTCTTATTGCTGGATTTGAAAGTAACTTTTCCTGTTACCTTAGTTTTGGTAACTTTGATTGTAGCTTTCTTTCCGACATAAACCTGTGAGACTTTTGCAGTGATACCAGGCTTAACTACTGGCGCCGGAGTTGCTGTTGGCTTAGTTTCATTTTTACCTGGCGTTACTGTTGGTTTAACATCTGGTGTCACTACCGGCTCTACAGGTTTTTCTTTCTTCACAAGTCCATTGATTGCTGCTGTCAGATGCTCATTAACCTGCTCATCTACTGCAGCCTGGCTGAATGCAACTGTTGTCTTATCCTTAATTGCTGCCTCAATTTCTTTCAGCATTTCCTGTGTTTCAGTAGCTTCATCTTCTACTTTCTTCCAGGATTCCTCTGTATAATCATCCTTATTGAGAGCTTTTACTTTTTCAAGTGCTGCTTTCAGTGCTGTTGTATCAATTGTGGACGGATCTGTTGGAGTCACAATATTGGTAGCTGTTGCATCAAACTCAAATGTATAGTCCTGATATCCCAGTGCATAAACAGTCAATTTCCAGTGACCTGTTCCATCTGTTCCTGCCGGAAGCTGGCATCTTACAGAATGTGTCAGACCAAGCTGAATTCCCATCATTTTATGCATCCAGTTATCAGCAGCAAATTTCGTACCATATGTTGCAAGTACTGTATTACCATTTCCATAGTAATCCCATTTAACTGCCTGCATTGCAGCACCAAGACCGCCATAATTACCATTCAGATCCACACGAAGGAATTCTCCATAAGATCCACTTGCTGTTTTAACCTCTGGCTTAATTCCAGTTGCAACTTTGAGATCAGTTCCCTGAATACCGGATTCTGTTCCTGTTTTTCTTGCACTGAAAGAGAAGCTTCCATCTTCATTCTTAGTTACTGTTTTCAGTCCATTTGTGTTTACTGTTACATTTGCAGTCTCGCTGTATGCTTTCAGATTGTTTTCAGAGAAACCACCAACAAGTATTTCACCATTTTTTACTACCGGATATTTTGCTGCAAAATCTGCATAATCTTCAGCTTTTACCTGTACAGGGACATATTTAATACCTGTTACTGCATAATGATCAAGGCTTTCTTTCGCTCCGCCATTTACCTGAATAGATGCCGGAGTACCAGTCTTTCTGTCTGCCGGAGTCCAGATTGCAACTGTTCCATCTGTAAGAACCGGTTCTGTACTGCTCTTCCAATAAGATAACTGATATGCATTGCCTTCTGTTGTATAAATTGTTGCCATGCACTGATAGCTTCCTCTGTGAAGGCCATGATTTGTTGTAGCTCTTGTTACTGCATCAAATGCGCCTGTATCAGATTCATTATGAGAATCTTTTTCGTCAGATCCGCTTACGTTTCCTGCTGCAGTCACATTTTCCTGGCTCCAGTATTCGCCCCAGGTGAGTCCTGCGTACACATAGCTATTTTTGTCCAGAACCTTTACATCTGCAATATCTAATGTATAAATGCCATTACTTGCATAATATGTTACGCTGTCAATTGTCTTTCCGATCATAGACTCAAAATGTTCAGAGTTGAGATGGCATCCATTACTTTCTGTTGTATATCCTGTACTCCATGCCAACTCATATCCTTTCCAGATATTTTCCTGATGGCAGAGACCATAGGTTGTTCCGTCTGTTGTATTAATAACTGCACCATACACTGTGTCAGTATCTATATTGATAATGCTTTTGAATTCAGTCTTATCAAACTTCAGCTGGTAGTCACCATGGTTGGATTTTGTTTTGAATTCAGCCTGCACCTGTTTTTTCTCCGGTGCTGCTGATTTACCTTCAATGGCACTGAATGTAAAACTTCCATCTTCACCGACTGTCAGTTCTTTGTAGTAGGATGGTTCCTTAGAAAGAACATAATAGGAATATGAGTCGCTTTCAAAAAGAGCATCTTTTCCTTTGTATTCTGTAGTAGTTTCTTTTCCCTTTATAGCTGTTGTGATACTCACTGAAGCGTTATCTTTAATCTGTTTTTTGTCCTTCAATACTGAAATATCAGATACTTTCACAGGAAAAGTCACACCAGTGATATCGCTTCCATCTGAATTTACGTGATAAGAGCCTTTTGCAAGACTGGATCTTGTCTTCTGTTTTGTTGCAGATGTGAATGTATCAACTTTCACATCATTATTCTTTAATTCTGCCTTATAAAAATCGTCATAAGGAATGTTCATGAGGACATATGCTTCGCCTTCTGTCTGTCCATCTCCAGCCTCATCAGCAAATTCATCTTCACTGACCTCTGCGCTGAAGAGTTCTTCATCAGATGTTTCTTCATCCTCTGTCACGTCCTCTGCTGCTTCTTCAACGTCTACATCTGTATCTTCCACAACATCTGTGTCCGCAGCTTCTGCACTTGCTTCTTCAATATCAGCACTTTCCTCTGCTACAGTAACTTCTGTATCAGAAAAATCTGCTGCAAAAGCTGTTGCCGGCATACTTGTCATTGCGACCGCTGCACTTAAAACAACTGGTGCAACTTTTTTCATCAATCTCTGATTTGCCATTTCCTTCCTCCTCTTTATATATACGCTATTGTGTTAGCGTTTTCTAACCATTTATTTTTATACCATAACTCTTTTTTCATGTCCACAAAAATGTTAGCATTTTCTAACCAGAAATTGACTTTTTTTCTCATTAATATTCTTATTGAAAATCATTTTCAGCAACAAAACAGAACGAAATACACTTGTTATTTTATTTTAACTTTTTCGTAATAAAAAAGCACTATGCAGTTTTTCAACCACACAATGCTTTTTATCTACATCTCTTCTTTTAATTTTTCAAAGGCATCTTTGCTCTCCTGCCATGCCGCAGGTGTTCCGCCGATGATCGAACATCCTTCATGTAAGGTGATCGGGCTGCCATCAATCTGTGTAATCTTACCGCCGGCTTCCTCCAGGATCACCGATGCTGCCGCATAATCATACGGCTGCAGTTTCAGTTCCAGATAAACGGTGTTACTTCCGGATGCTCCTCTGCAGAGTCCCAGTGCCGCAGAACCACCGCAGCGAATAGAAAGACTGTTCTGGAACATTTCTTTTACCACGCGGAACAGCCAGTCGATTCCTGCTTCATTGTATCTCGCACAACCAAATTCCACGATTCCCTCTTCCACCGGTTTATCAGCCATCTGAAGTCTCTTTCCATTCAGATAACTTCCGTGTCCTCTCACTGCCACATACATATCGTCCACATATGGATGATATACAAATCCGGCAATCATCTGCTCGCCATGCGCCAGACCAACCGATATACAACTGTGATGATAATCAAACATAAAGTTCGTAGTTCCATCGATCGGATCTATGTAGAAAGTAAATTCACCCTCTGCATCAGCACCAGCGTTTCCTTCTGTGTCTTCTTCCCCGAAGAAAGCAGCTCCCGGAAGAATCTCACCCAGACCTTTGATCAGAAATCTCTGGATTGCTGTATCATAATCCGTGCAGAAATTTGCAAGTCCCTCTTTTTTGTGGATATTTTCCTCACCCGGCCTCGCCTTCAGCATTTTCTGTCCAGCTTCCCTTACCAGTTTCTCGATTGCAGCATATCTTGGTTCCGAACATTCCGGCGCAATCGCCTCTTCCGGAAGGCTTCCCTCTACAGCTGTAACAGCCTCCGAGGTGTTTTCCACATCTGCTTCTTTCTGAGTAGCACTTTTCCACGGAATAACATCCCAGCCACCGATTTTCTTCACACTGGAAACAATTCTGTTTCTGGTTCTCTCAAATCCCCAGTAGATTGCTCCGCCAATTATTCCACCAAGCGTATTAAAGAAAAGATCCGTCAGCTGGAACGTTCCGATTTTCAAAAAAAGCTGGCAGGTTTCAATTCCAAGTGAAAAGCAGAAACTGATTTCAAAACTGTTCAACAATACTTCCTGAATTCTTTTATCCTTTGTGTGATCTTTTTCTTCTCTCGCCCAGAAAAGAAAAATAATAAACGGCATAAACAGTATCAGATTCTCAAAATTCTCCGTATACAGCTGTCCGTTATAATGCAGGCCCCAGATTCCGATCACGTTTTCCAACGGATTTCCCCAGACGCTCCGACAGAATAACGTACGGAAAAGCAGCATACAGGTATAAAACACAAGGAAAAAGTGTCTGCGAAACCAGCTGCTTTCTTTAAACTGCCAGATCCACGCTCTGGCTACCGGTCCAACACCCTGCTTCCTTCCCAGCATATAGACACACATGATCAGAACCGCAATAAGCAGCGATGCGCCTGCTGCCTGATAGACTGCTCCAAGAACATCCACCAGCACATTTACAAAATACTTCATATCTTCCCTCTCTCTCCGATCAGTTCATAATAAAAAATATATTGCTGCATAATGCCTCTCATGCCATGATATCTCCTGTTCGGAAAACCTCTGCGATAATGTTCGTCAAGAACCTGCCGGATATGCGTATCGATCGGGAATGCATCCATGTGATGCAATGCAAACAGACAAATGCAGTCTGCTACTTTTTCGCCTACTCCACTGAGCTTCATCAGTTCTTTTCGTGCTCTGCGGTAATACTTCATCTGATACAGTTTTTCCAGTGAAACTTTTCCCTCCAGAATGCTTCGCGTTGTCTCCACGATATATCTGGCACGGTATCCCATTCCAAGCCTCCGCAGTTCTTCTTCTGTCGCCCCGGACAACTGCTGCGGTGTCGGAAAGGAATAATATTCGGTATCTCCTGCTTTCAGTTTCTCACCATATCTGACACAAAGCCTCTCGATACAGCTCCGGATTCTGGAAATATTATTCTGCTGCGAGATCAAAAAAGTAATGATCATTTCCCAAAGATCCTGTCGCAGAATACGGATCCCATTTCCGCACTGTACCGCCGCACTCAGATACGTGTCCCTCGGATTCACCTTTTCAATATATCGTCCATAGTCCGAATCAATATCAAAATACGGTACCCAATAACAGATAAATTCTACATCACTGCAATAAAAATTTACAATGCTTCCTGCCTGAGATATTTTCAGATATTTATCCCCGGCAACCAGTTCATATGTGTTATTTTCTGCCGTCTCGTGCATACGGAAGCACTGTCCCGACCGGCAGATTTCTCTCAGGCTGAAATTATCCAGCTCTACTGTAATCATGTTTTTCTCCGATCCTTTAATTACTGACTTTCGTAATTTTTACATCT
>ENA-ORTQ01003483-ORTQ01003483.1-human-gut-metagenome-genome-assembly--contig:-NODE-3483-length-11775-cov-2.420051_pt1 | contig 11775 bp, 7 predicted proteins | sample MGYA00241912_ERZ509188 | MGnify/ENA primary metagenome ERZ509188 (study PRJEB26280, sample SAMEA2338849) | human gut metagenome | biome: human gut; feature: human-associated habitat; material: faeces...
GGGAGAAAAAATGGAATCGGAAGGAGGATGTATGCGCAAAGAGATTCAAGGAATGCTGCGCGAGTTGCCGTCGTTGCTGACCATGCGATTCCAGCAGGTTCGCTGCAAGGATGCCATCTTGATTCGCGCCGCCGAAGAGAACGAATTGAGCATGACGGGAGCGCCGAAGGTGATTCCCGATGCGTGCATTGCATCCGGGTGCACGGCATACGAATCGTTCTGCAACCACTTTCACCTGTATACGGGCAAAATCAAGCATTCGGAGCTTGCTATGCTCAAAGAACTTGCACTTGCAGTGGGAAAAAATCTCTATGAGAAACTCAGCATGACGTACCCCGACGGGAACTTTCGCCTGTATGTGGAAATCAACGTGAAAGAAGGCATTACGCTGCGCTTCCATCAGGTGTGGGTGGGCGAAAAGCCTGTTTACAGCGACGAAATGATTGCAGAAAGCCAATCCGGCAAGGAATTTCAGGTGTTTTTGTTTGCATCGGCGAGCGAAGCGGCGTAACTGAAGGTTTGCCGCGCGAAAAACGAAAGGAGTATGCTGCACTATGAAGAAACTTCTCTCCCTCTTCCTCCTGCTGGCGCTGGGACTGTCCTGCTGCGCCTTTGCGGCAGAGGATACGCCGACGGGCGTGCCGCAGGACGAAATCACCGCGCAGTGGGGAAGCCCCGAAAAGCTGCTCAACTATACCGTCGGCATTTGGAAGCGGGACGGACAGACGCTTGTTGCGACGTTCGTCACTGACCTGGAAACACAGCAGTTGCTGGTGCAGGATTACGTTATTCTTGATAGTGAGCGGCAGTTGCTCGCGGGGACAATCCCGACGGAGGATACGCTCTTTCACGTCTACGATGTGGTGAGCAGCACGGCTGCGGCGGAAATTCCCGGCGTGGTGGATGTCGGCAGCGGCGCGGAAATCCATGCGAAAATCACGGCGGACGGTTACGTCGTCTGCTGGCAGAGGGACTGCCCGAACATCTTCACCGACCTGTATCTGACGGTCTACGATGGCGTGAAGGGGCAGGAGGACGGGCTGAAGACGGCGTATCTGGCGTATGTGATGGCGCAGGAAGACGCCGATGTGCCCTATACGCTGGATGAACTGCTGACCTACTTCGCGCCCGATGCGGCGGAAATGGCGGAAGTCAGCGCGCACGAAGCCGTTCAGCAAGTCGATTTGAAGCAACTGCCGGACGAGAAGAAGAACATCGCCGCGCTTCGCGAATGTTTCCCGAATGCAGGGGCTTCGGCGGAGGATGCGGAAGATTATCCGTATCTGGTCTATTCGCTCGCGGACGGCAGCCGCCTGTTCGTGTTCTACGCCCTGGACGATGGCACGATGACGATGCTTGTGCTGCTGACGGCGCGCCGGGATGCGGCGGATTTCGCAGCGCTGGCGGAGGGTACGCATACATATCAAGAGGTGCTGACGCTGGATGCAAACGAACAAGAGTTCATGTTTTCGGGGCGCGGGCTGGTTACGGAGCATTGCGCGTCCGACGGGACGTACTGGCAGATTTGGTATCTCCCTGATAAGGAAGGAGGATGGTCGGTGGAAAGCGTGGAGCAAATGAAGCGGGACAAGCTGGTGACGCTGCTGCGTTACATTTCGCCGGAGGATATGCCGGAAGTGTGAAGAACGTATTGGCAGAGGAAGTAGGTGCTGCCGTCTGCCTCGACGGTCGTGATGCTTTCCTGTGCCGCATAGACGTATAAGCAGAAATCGTGCTGCAAGGGCAGGGCGGTGCGCGTCCAATCACTGCCTAACAGATAGATGTGCAGCTCACGCCGCTGCAAGGGGACATTCCAATGGGCATCCACCGACAGCAGGGAAGAACCTGCGGTTTTGAAGTCGGCAATAAAATAGCCGTCCTCTGCTGCGGAGAATGCCCGGCTGCCGGTGATTTTTTGTGCCTCTCGGTCATAAGTCAGCAAAGTGTATTTTGAGAACCCTTGCGAAATCAGCAGATATGCTGTTGATTCGATGCAGGCGGCGGAAGAAACATAGGAAAGGTTGTCGTCGAAATAGCCGCTGTCCAGCTCGACAATCGTCTCCTGCATCGACGCGCTATACTGGCGGATTTCCAGATTCCCGCGCTCGTTCTGCTGGGCAAACAGCAGATTCCCGTCTGCATCAGGGAAGGCGCAGAACGACCAGTCGTACAGATACAGCGTCTTCTGCTTCCCGCTGGCAATATGCGAGATTTTCACCGTGCGGTAGGGCGAAGCGTCGCTTTCGTCCTCCGAATGTGCCTGCATACGGAACATGTAATCCCCGACACGCTCGGCATAGCACGCCGCGCCGAATTTCAGCTTCTTCGTCGTCGGCTTCTGTACCTGCTTCCCCGTGTAGCGGTAGATGCGCTGCTTGTAGACTTCCATCGTCGTAATGTCCGGGTAATATTCGCACACGAAGCGGTTTTTCTCCAAAATCACCTGTCCGCGCGGATACGGCGCACCCTCCTCCAGCAGATTGGCATCCCCCAGCGCGGCGGACAGCAGGGACGCACCCGCCGCATCGAACAGTTCCAGCCGCATTTCCTGCATTCCGGCGGTGTCGCTGTCCGCAAAGTAAATGATGACGAAGCTGCCGTCGGGGGTCGGGGTCACGCTCTCAATGCGAGTGGGCTGCTTGCTGAACGCAAGCGGGTTCATGCGCATCAGCTGCATCGGCGCACTGTCCGCGGAAGCACTTGCGCACAGCATGAGGCAGAGGGTCAGGAAGGTCAGCACGAGGAAGAAGCGTTTCATGGGCGTACCTCCTTATCTATTGTAGAAGAAATTCGCGCAGAAGCAGGGAAATCCTGCTTGCAGGGGAGAAAAAAAGCACCTCAGTCACAAATAAAACGAATAAGCGCACCTGATTCTTCCATAAAACGCAAAACTTTGTGGAAAAACCAAGGGTGGAATATGACTTGCAGTCAAACGGCATTTTTCTATCCCGCTCCGCCACTTTACATCCGCTGTGCTGTTTGTTATAATAGAATAACCAAACAATCGGAGGGCAGCCTATGACCATCGCCATTGTGGATGATGAATTGGAGACGCGCCAGTATATGCAGGGCTTGGTGGCGCAGTATCTGGCGGAAACGGGACGCATGGCGCAGCTGGTGTTCTACCCGGACGGGGCGTCGTTTCTCGTCGGGTGCGAGCATCCGGACATTGTGCTGATGGACATTGACATGCCGGGCATGGACGGCCTTTCGACGGCGGAGCAGCTGCGGCGGAGTCACCCGGACGCCATCCTGATTTTCACCACGCGTCTCAGCCAGTGCGCCATCCGCGGCTATGAGGTGGACGCCATCGGCTTTCTGGTCAAGCCGGTGACGCTGCCGGGGTTGACTGTGAAGCTGAACAAGGCGTTCAAGCGGGTGGAGTACCGGCAGTCGAAAATCTGCCTGAAAACAAAAGACAGCATCCTGTTTTTGGAGAAAAACGAGATTTACTATGCCGAGGGCAGCAATCACCATGTCATTTATCATACGGCGCAGGGCGAATTCCCCGTCCGCTCGTCCCTGCAGGAGGCGGAGGAACAGTTGGGCGCGGAATTCAGCCGAAGCTCGCATTCCTATATCGTCAATCTGGGCTTCGTGACGATGGTCGGAAAGAACGATGTGACGGTTCACGGCGAAGCGATTCCGCTGTCGCGCGCGATGCGCAGGGACTTTCTGAATGCGGTCAACCGCTATTACGGCGTGAGGTGACGAAGATGCTGACGAACTTGGCGAATTATCTGAACAATGATTTTCCATTCCATATGTTCTTCGCGGTGCAGATTCTGCTGGCGGAGGGGCTGTTCGTTGTGCGGATGAAGTCGCGGCTGCGCCCGCTGAAAATTGTGCTGCCGGTGGTGCTGTGCTACTTGGTGCTGGCATGGTTTCATCCGCTGCTGGGGCATCGTTTTGCGCGCGTGGCAGCGATTTTTGCCGAATCGCTGCTGGTGCTGTGCCTGACGATGGACATTCCGACGACGAATGCGCTTTGTATCGGCATTTCCTCCTATGCGATTCAGAATCTGGCGTTCAAGGTCGGTGGACTGGCGACATGCTGGATGACCAAGCCGCGTGATCCGCTGTTCTATCTGCTCTCCGGCGCATCGTTCGTGGTGGTGTACGCCGTGTGTTACCTGATGTTCGTGCGGCGCTTTCCGGAGAACGGAGATCTGAAGCTTGGCAACTGGAAGGTGCTGTTCCTGACGCTGGTGACGCTGCTGACGGTGTTCGTGCGTTCTGTGTCGCTGCTGGATGAAGCCGGTACGGTGCGCATGATCCTCGGGGCGGACTGCACGCTGCCGACGGATATTTCGCTGCTTGACCGCCTGTTTTCGATTCTCTCGGTCATTATGGTGATGGTGCTGATTTACCAGTGCATGTACGCCGACGAGATGCGCCGCGAGAAGGAAATCATCGAGAGTCTGCTGGCGCGGGAGGAATCCAGGCATCAGCTGCTGGGCAAGACGATTGACAGCATCAACATGAAGTGCCACGACCTGCGCTACCACATCGACACCTACCGCCGGGCACAGCAACTGGATGAACACGCGGCGTTTTTTGACGAGGTGGAGCAGGAGATTCAGCGCTATGAGTACACGTTCCACACGGGCAATGCGGCGCTGGATTCGGTGCTGTCTGAAAAGAGCCTGTATTGCAGCGCAAATCACATTCTGCTGACGACGATGCTGGATGTATCGCTGCTCGCGCCCATTGAAAAGTCCGATATCTATTCCATCTTCGGCAATGCCCTGGACAACGCGATTCAGGCGGTGATGGCGGAAGCGCCCGAAAACCGCAGCGTCAATATCCGCGTCAGCGACGTGGTGGGCATGACGCAGATTGTCTTCGAGAATTTTTGCAGCAAGCCGCCGGAAATGCACGAGGGACTGCCGAAGACGGAGAAGGACACACAGTACCACGGCTTCGGACTGCGCTCCATCCGCTATATTATCGAGAAGTACGACGGGCATATGAGCATCGACACGAAAGACCAGATGTTCACCCTCTCGCTTCTGCTGCCGCGTCCGCAGCAGTCCGCATGACGATTTACGCACAAAAAGAAACCAGTTTCGACACGAATGCGCTTCGTGTCGTTTTTTTATGATAGAATCAGCACATCAAAGGGGGCGCTGCGCCCTCATAGAAAGGGAAAGGTGTCCATGAAACGCACAAAACTCTTGGCACTCTTGACATCCATCTCCTGTATTCTCCTGACGATTGTTCTGGTGGGCAGTTACTTCACGGCTGCTTACGCCATGATGATCAACAAGGAACTGGGCATCGTGACCACGAGCGTGGTGACGGATGACCCCAGCAAGAACGCTACCTATTATGCCTCCAGTTTCCTGAAGGAAGACGGCACGCGTGATGATGATGCGCTGACCGCGTGGCAGAAGGCGCTGTGTGAGCAGATTCAGGGCGAAGGCTCTGTGCTGCTGACGAACAACGGCGCGCTGCCGATGGAAAAAGGACTGGGCGTGACCGTTTTCGGCCGCGGCGCAGTTGATACCATCTATGGCGGCACGGGTTCCGGTCAGGTTGATACCAGCAAGGCAGCGACAATGACCAGCGCGCTCACGGCGGCGGGTCTGAACGTCAACACCGCGATGATGGACTGGTACAGCGCGCAGATTGCGCAGATGAAGGAAGACAAGACCAACCGCTCTACGCCCGGCATGTTCACCGAATATGCGGACGTTCCGGCGGCGACCCGCATTGCCGAGGTTTCGGCGGACGCGGTGGCATCTTCCGGCGTGAATCTGGACGGCTACAAGGATGCGGCGATTGTCGTTATCGGGCGCTCCGGCGGCGAAGGCGCTGACCTGTACACCGGCGAATTCACCGACGGTACGTCGTACTTTGAATTGCAGGATTCCGAGCGCGAGCTGCTCAAGTATGTGGCTTCGCAGGGCTTCAGCAAGACGATTGTGCTGATTAACTCCTCCAACGCTATGGCGATGGACTGGGTGAACAATCCGGAATACGGCGTGGATGCCTGCCTGTGGATCGGCGGCCCCGGTCAGTACGGTCTGAACGCGGTGGCGCAGATTCTGGTGGGCGACGTGAACCCCTCTGGCCGACTGGTGGATACCTACTCCGTGTCCTCACTGTCCTCCGCGGCGATTCAGAACTTCGGCTCCTATGTCTACACCAATGCGGATGAAGAGACGGGCACGGTCGGCGGCGTGACGATTGACGGCGTGCCGGGCGACAAGACGAAGGTGCGCTATGCGATTCACTATCTGGTGGAATCGGAAGGCATCTATGTCGGCTACAAGTACTACGAAACGCGCTATGAAGATGCGGTCATGGAGCAGGGCAACGCGTCCGGCAATGCGGGCATCTTCGCGTCCAAGGGCGATAGCTGGGTGTACGGCGAGGAAGTCGCGTATCCCTTCGGCTATGGCATGTCTTACACCACGTTTGAACAGGCGCTGGAAAGCGTGACCTACGACGCGGCAACCGACAGCTTCACCGTGCTGGTGAAGGTGACGAACACGGGCAACGTCGCAGGCAAGGAAGTCGTGCAGGTCTACGGTCAGCAGCCGTACACCGAATTCGACCGCGCGAACGCGATTGAGAAGGCGTCTGTGCAGCTCGTCGGCTTCGGCAAGACGAATGTCCTCCAGCCCGGCGAATCCGAGACCGTCTCCGTGACGGTTGACCGCAAGGAATTGACGGTTTACGACGAACATGTCAACAAAACCTACATTCTCGAAGCGGGTGACTACTACCTGAGCGTTGGTCTGGATGCACACGACGCGGTGAACAACATCCTCGCGGCGAAGGGCTATGCCCCCATCGCACAGGAAACGCCGGCTGCGGAAGGCGCAGAAGAGGCGGAAACCGCAACGCTGACCGCGAACGGCGCGGCGGCGATGGATGCCCCTGGCGACGCGGCAAAGGTCTATAAGTTCACGGTCGACAGCGACGACAATGCGACGTACAGCGTGTCCGGCACAGGCTACAAGATTACCAACCAGTTCGGTGATGCGGACCTGAACAGCTACGGCGAGAAACTCGTGACGTACCTGTCCCGCAGCGACTGGCAGGGCACTTGGCCGGTTTCTTATGCCAGCCTGACGGCGAACGACGCCATCATCAACGGTCTGCAATTCAACTATACGGCGGAAGCGCCCGACGAGACGGTCATTACGGGTTCAACCGCGACGAACTACACCTTGGCGAACCTGATTGGCAAGGACTACGACGACCCGATGTGGGTGGATCTGCTCAATCAGCTGACGCTGACGGATTTGGCGGAACTGGTTGGCCACTCCGGCTACGGCACGCGGGCAATCGACTCCATCGGTCTGCCCGCGACGGTGGCAGCGGACGGCCCGCAGGGCATCAAGGCGACGTATGCCGGCAACAACTCCACGGTGGCGTATACCTCCGAACCGGTCATGGCGGCGACGTTCAACACGGAAATCCTCTACAATGTCGGTCTGTCGATGGGCGAAGATGCGCTGCGCTCCGACAACCGCGTGGTTGGCTGGTACGGCCCGGCGATGAACATCCACCGCACGCCTTACTCCGGCCGTAACTTCGAGTATTACTCTGAGGACGGCTTCCTGTCCGGCAAGATGGCGGCGCAGGAAGTGGCAGCGGCTCGCTCGAAGGGTCTGGTCGTCTACATCAAGCACTTCGCGCTCAATGACTTTGAGACGTACCGCCAGTCGGTTGCAACCTTCGCGACGGAACAGGCGATTCGTGAAATCTACCTGAAGGGTTTCCAGTACGCGGTGGAAGAGGGCGGTGCGAACGCCGCCATGACCTCCTTCAACCGTATCGGTACGCGCTGGGCGGGCGCGCACAGCGGACTTTGCAACGAAGTTCTGCGCAAGGAATGGGGCTTCGTCGGCGTGACGCTGACGGATGCTGTCATGGCGAACCGCAACTGGATGGACGTTTCCATCGGTCTGGAAGCGGGCAATGACACTTGGCTGTCCTCCGGCGACTGGCTGGTGTCGAAGATTGAAGGCTGGGCGGCGGAAGACGGCAAGCTGCTGAACAACCTCCGCACTTCGGCGAAGAACTTCCTCTATACCTACGCGAACTCTGCCGCTATGAACGGCATGAACGAAACCAGCCACGTCGTCCACACGACGTCTTGGGTCGAGACGGACATGCTGATTGCGCGCATCGTGCTGATTGTGCTGACAGCGCTCTTCGGTCTCGCGATGCTGGTGTCCTACTTCATGGACGTCAAGAAGAAGGCGGCGTCCGCTGACCGCAAGACGGTTTCGATTGTCGCAGCGGTGATTGCGGTGCTGGCGGCTATCTTCTACATCGTCATTGACACGGCTGCGACCACGAAGATGAACTTCGACGCGGTTGTGCTGGTGCTGCTCCTCGTGTCGGCAGTGTGCTACCTCGTCGCGGGCGTGAAGAAGATTGGTCTGCTGGCGGCGGCTGGTCTGGCATGCACATTGGTTGCGTGGTTCCGTTATCTGGTGACGGAAATCAACTTCCGCATGGATGACCTCGTGCTGATTTTCGGCGGCACGTCCACCATCGGTGCGCTGGGCGTTCCGTTCATCCTCTCCTTCATCCTGATGCTGCTCGCCGTGATTTCGGGTGCTGTCCTGATGACGGGCGCGATGGGTACGGAAAAAAAGTAATACTATTTCCGAATTCACCTGCGCCATCTGCTTGCGCCGCGAATTCTCATTTGGGAATAGTATAAGCCAGTCAAAAAACGTCCGAGCAGGGGAGTGAACGCTTCCCTGCGCGGACATGAAGACACTGCTGGGGAATGTGATATGCTCCCTCTATGAGAGACAGTAAAAAACCAAACTGTCAATCATGGAGGGAGCATTTTATGGGATATCAGCAAAAGGCAAATTCGGAAAGAAAAGCATGCGTGACGCAGCAGCAGAGGCAAGCGTAAGTCAGGAAACATTTCGGCGGTGGATCGTGCAGTATGAAGCAGATGGGGCAGCGGCGAGAGTCTCTGCATGATGGGGCAATTTCATACGGGATAATAAAACAGGGGGACAAGCCGCATTTCAGGCTTGCCCTCATTGCGTTGCTTACAGCAGCTGAATATTTGCCTTCCTGCACGCGTCCTGCACGTCCTGCGGCCACAGGCTCGCCTGCACCTCGCCCACATGCGCTTTGCGCAGCAGGTAGACGCACATGCGGCTCTGCCCGATGCCGCCGCCCATCGTCTGGGGCAGCTCGCCATTCAGCAGTGCCTTCTGGAATGGCAGCTCCGCGCGCTCCTCGCAGCCGCGAATCGCCAGCTGGCGGCGCAGCGCGTCCGGGTCAACACGGATGCCCATGCTCGACACTTCCAGCGCAATGTCCAGCAGCGGATCATAGAGCAGAATGTCACCGTTGAGTGACCAGTCGTCGTAGTCTGGGGCGCGGCCGTCGTGCATCTGTCCGGAACGCAGAGCACCGCCGATGCCCGTCAGGAACACCGCGCCGTATTCGCGTACCGCCCGGTATTCGCGTTCCTTCGGCGGCAGGTCGGGATACAAATCCTCCAATTCCTGCGACGAGACGAACGTGATGTCGTCGGGCAGTTCGGGTTTGATGTGCGGATAATGCGCGCAGACGAAGCCCTCCGTCTTGCGCAGGGTGAGGTAAATCGCGCGGACGGTCGCTTGCAGCGTCTCCATCGTGCGCTGCTTAGGGGTGATGATTTTCTCCCAGTCCCACTGGTCGACGAAAATCGAGTGGATGTTGTCGGTCGTTTCGTCGCGGCGGATGGCGTTCATGTCCGTGTACAGCCCTTCACCGGGCTGGAAACCGTAGGTTTTGAGCGCCTGACGCTTCCATTTCGCCAGCGAATGGACGATTTCCGCCGTTTCACCGGTTTCAAGAACGTCAAAGGAGACCGGTCGTTCGACGCCGTTCAGGTTGTCGTTCAGACCGCTGCCGGGCGTGACCATAATCGGCGCGGACACACGGGTCAGGTTCAGCGCGCGGGCTAACTCCGTCTCGAAAAAATCCTTGACCAGTTTGATGGCGATTTCCGTATCCCGCAGGTTCAGCACGGGATTGTAATTCTTGGGGATAATCAGGTGCATAACGCCTTTCCTCCTTGCCGCAGCATAATTGCTAACAGTATAGCACAAAATTCGGCTGAAGCGAACCATTCTGCGCGTAAAAACACCGAAAAAGCAAAGACCGAAACCCTTGACAACGCCCGCAAAAAGCATTATACTGACCTTGTCCCGCAATGAAGGGGAACGCTGGAAGTTCCGTCTGTTCCAGAGAGCCGCGTGCTGGTGGAAGCGCGGTCAGACGCCTGTCAGCCGCTCGCCCCGGAGCGCAAACCGAACGAAGGGTTCGGCGAATGGCGCACGTTACGCGCAAGAGAGGTTCGGCACGTCCGGACAAGCAGAGTGGTACCGCGAAACATCCGTTTCGTCTTTGCAGAATTTGCAGGGGCGGAACGTTTTTTTGTTCCGTCCGAGAAAAGCAGGGAGGAAGCATCATGGAATTCAAACCCTATGACCCTAAAGCCATCGAACCGAAGTGGCAGAAGCGCTGGGCGGACAGTCACGTTTTCGAGGCGAAGAACGACTACACCATGCCGAAATTCTACGGCCTGATTGAGTTCCCGTATCCGTCGGGACAGGGGCTGCACGTCGGCCATCCGCGCTCCAATACCGCGATGGACATCATCGCCCGCAAGCGCCGCATGGAGGGCTGCAATGTCCTTTTCCCCATCGGCTGGGACGCCTTCGGTCTGCCGACGGAGAACTACGCCATCAAGAACAAGGTTCACCCCGCCATCGTGACGAAGAAGAACATCGACCACTTCCGCGAGCAATTGCAGAAAATCGGCTTCTCCTTCGATTATTCCCGCGAGGTCAACACTACCGACCCGTCCTACTACCGCTGGACGCAGTGGATTTTCCTTCAGCTGTTCAAGCACGGGCTGGCGTATAAGTCCGAAATGCCGATTAACTGGTGCCCCAGCTGCAAGTGCGGTCTGGCGAATGAGGAAGTTGTGGGCGGCGTGTGCGAGCGCTGCGGCACGCAGGTCATCCGCAAGGTCAAGAAGCAGTGGATGCTGAAGATTACCGCCTATGCCCAGAAGCTGCTCGACGGCTTGGACACGGTGGACTTCATCGACAAGGTGAAGGTGCAGCAGCGCAACTGGATTGGCCGCAGTGTCGGCGCGGAAGTGGATTTTTCCCTGACCGTGCCGGGCGAGAAGGTGCGCGTTTTCACCACGCGCCCGGATACGCTCTTCGGCGCGACGTACATGGTCTTGTCCCCTGAGCATCCGCTGATTGACAAGCTGAAAGACCAAATCACCAACTACGATGCGTGCATGGCGTACCGCGCGGAAGCCGCGAAGAAGAGCGATTTTGAGCGCGCCGAACTGGCGAAGGACAAGACGGGCGTGCAGATTGAGGGTGTCCGCGCCGTCAACCCCGTCAACGGCAAGGAAATCCCGATTTGGCTGAGCGACTATGTGCTGATGACCTACGGCACGGGCGCAATCATGGCTGTTCCGGCGCACGACACCCGCGACTGGGAGTTCGCGCATAAGTTCGGCATCCCGATGATTGAGGTCGTCGCGGGCGGCAATATTGAGGAAGCAGCGTATACCGATATTCAGGACGGCGTGATGGTCAATTCCGGCTTCCTTGATGGCATGAAGGTCGCGCAGGCGAAGGAAGCGATCATTGAGTATCTGGAGAAGAACGGGCTGGGCGAGAAGAAGGTCAACTACAAGCTCCGCGACTGGGTGTTCAGCCGCCAGCGCTACTGGGGTGAACCCATCCCGATTGTGCACTGCGACAAGTG
>ENA-ORTQ01003486-ORTQ01003486.1-human-gut-metagenome-genome-assembly--contig:-NODE-3486-length-11764-cov-2.218294_pt1 | contig 11764 bp, 11 predicted proteins | sample MGYA00241912_ERZ509188 | MGnify/ENA primary metagenome ERZ509188 (study PRJEB26280, sample SAMEA2338849) | human gut metagenome | biome: human gut; feature: human-associated habitat; material: faeces...
GTTGCGAAGAAAATATCAATCTTATTCTTTAAATCGTCTGTCAGACCGTTTCTTTCTTTAAGTTTTAATAATGTTCTATATAACATAATCATACCTCCAATTCTGTTAATGCTACTGCATATTCACTGTTAACATAGGCTTCTGCGCTTTGTAAATCCATATCGTATATATAATCTCTTGTGTCTCCTATCTGCTGTTTCACATAATTCCAACCCTCTGCCATGCTGATAGGGTAGTTGAATACTGTATATCCGTCCAACTGTTCTGAATTGACACTGATGTTTGTTACTGGATAATAGGTTACAAGTTCTTTTAATGCCTGTGCCTGTTCTGTTGTGAGATTAGTTTCAGTGTATGGTCTATGAATATAAACGACTTCTAATCCATTTTCATATTTGCTATTAAATTCGCTTAGACTTGTAATTGAATCATCTTTGATATAAACTCTTGGACCGTCAAACCTAATGTGCTTATCTTGTAAGTCTCCATCAGCAATGTAGTAATTGCAGTATCCATTATTGGCAGAGGCATACTCTCTAATATCAAAATAGAACAAATTATTATTTCCGATAAGACCATAACCGGTAGCATTTCTTATAACTTTTCGTAACACACATCTTACCAACACACCTTTTTCAATGTCCACGTAATCAGCAATATACTGTTGTCCATCAATTACGACGTTGCCACCTGAGCTTACAGGGATAGCGTTTAATGTGTATGGGAGGGTGACGGTCTGTTCATGGTAGGGTTCGTAAGTGGTCGAAGTGGAACCTTCTTCAAGCTGTAAATATATGGTTAAATTATCAGCAGTAAAGCCGCTTTCTACTCTTATTAGAACAAATGCAACCCCGGCCATATTGGTTAAAATAATGCCTTTTCCATCTCCTGACACAATAGTATGGTCAGCAGTTCCTACGTGTAATTGAACACGACTATATCCTGTTCCTTTTAAAACATATTTTTTTGTTGGATTTAGTGGAATCTTTACATTGTTAGTGTATCCTCCTATTGCCCAAAACTCAGCTCTGGATGTCGCTGTTCCATTCAGAGTGTAACTTCCATCACCATTTACCGTACAAGTAACACCATTTTTCGTGGTAGTTTGCAATGTCGCTTTTAGCAAATTCTTCCCAACAATCTTAACTGTTGGATTCACCACGCTCTTAATCTCAACTGGATTCTCTGGCGTTGGTGTTCCATCCTGTGAGGATTTACCATATATCATCATATCCTGAATCTTTCCATTGTCAGAATCGGTGATGTGAGTTTCTCCCTGATTTGATGCGTAGAACTTTGTAATTTTGTTGGATATATCTTCCTTTAGTGAACCAATATCCTCTTTATTGGTCGCAATCTGCTCTCTGTCTGCAACGATTGCTTCAGCAGCCTTATTTACAGCATCAAGCTTCGCTGTTCCTGTGGTGTTGATATCTTCAAGAGCCTTCGCGCTCGCGCTGTTAATGTCACTAACAGCTTTGTTTCCCGATGCGGTGATGTCCTTGTTGAGCTGTGTTCCATCTACGATATTGCTGCTGAGAGATGCATCAAGCACATTTGCCTGTTCAACCGTTTTATCCAGTGCACTCTTGCTTCCGTTTGCACTCTTAATGCTTTCATCCAGCGCAGTTTTCGCTTTTGCGGAATCCGCAATCGACTTGTTTAAGTCAGTTTTTGACTTCTTTCCAGCTTCTACAGATGCATCTACTTCCGTTTTTGCTTCAGCCAATTTCTGCAGAACTGCATCTTCGCTGGCTTTTGCATTCTGTTCGGACGCGCTTGCTCTGTCTGCTGACTCTTTTGCGGATTCCATTGCCTGTTCCGCTGCAGCCTTATCTTCCGCTACTTTCTCAGCTGTCTGCGTATAATTAGCCAGTAGCTTCCCGAACTCTTCTTTCGTGCCTGTGTATCCCTGTGCCACCGCTTCAGCGTAAGCGGTAACTGATCCCAAATCTGTTGTGATCATGACATCATTACCTCCAATCTTCCTTTTTCCGTCAGGCTAAAATCTAAGCTGTCAACGATGTTGTCTGTCCTGTGCAGTTTCAAGTGTCCACTCTCGTCTATTTCCAGCTTGCAGAATCCATTCTTTGTCGCCACTTGCTTCGCCTGTTCTGCACTCTCCGATGCACTAGCAGCATACTTACCGGCTTCTGTCGCACTTGCCTTTGCATTCTGCTCTGCCATCTTCGCTCGTTCAGCAGATGCATTGACCGCTACTACTGTCTCCCTAAAGAGATCCAGATCCGTCTCTGGATCTTCTGCCGGAGAGGTTGGCTTACTACGTACCCTGACCGGGATTGTAATTTCATATTTGGTGTTTCCTGAAGTCTCATCTGTCAGATAGATATAAGCATAAATCCGGTAATTACTTGTCGCACTGTGTGTCAGTAATTCATCCGGAATCTTTACCTCTGTAACTCCGTCTACCGTCGTGCCGACTCTGGATAATGTCTCTCCTGATTTCTCGGTCAGCGAAAACTGCACTTCTACTGCCGGTGGAAGTTCCGGACCTGTGATCCGGAGCACCTGACCGTAATCATACTGCCATACCCCCAGCGTGGATGCATATCTGGAATCTAATTTTACAGATACGATATTGTTCATACTACTGCTCCTCTACTTCTGCCTCTTATTATGCTATCTTCTCCTAATATCCAAATCTCGCAATCACAATATTAGCATCGTCTGACCAACAGCCGAATGTATCATTATCTCCATATGCTTTCACTTTAACGGTTGCTCCATCCATCCCGTTTGCCACAAAATCATCGAATCTATCCGACACAAAAAGCGAATTATAAGTTGTCGTAAAGACTTTTTCTGCACCGTCTTCTTTGGTGATGCAGACTTCATAGCTTGTTGCATCCTCAATCGGATCCCACTTTACATTCAAAATCCCATAAGACCAATATCTTGATGCACTCTTGTAATACGATGCATACTCCACTGTCGGAGTACCGAGGATGCATTTCTTAATCCAGTTTTTTGCGGCATTGTTGAAGGCTTCTTTCAAGGAATCGTCAGGTTCAAAGTTGATATCCGGAATCTCTACGGATGGCGGTTTAAGTGGTGGCGTACATGCCGATACCGGTACGGCACTGGAAAGAGCCAGTGTGAGTGCGCAGATGATAGCTGCTAATTTTCTTCTTTTTCTTTTCATGTTGATTCTCCTATTCTTTTATTCTCCAATCGCAATCCAGTCGTAGGTGTCACCCTCTGTAAGAGCGGACATTTCTTCATCGGTTTTTGGCGTGTAAGTTATGGTTCCTTTATTTATTGCAACTGTACCGATACTGTGGTTATCCACCGAGTTGTAGCCAGCTCCGATAAATCCAGCTATTCCGCTTAATTTTCCGTCCTTATACACTAACGATAAGATTCCGTGTTTAGCATTACTGCTCGGAAATTTTCTCGCCATTATGAATCTCGACACATTGCTAAGTCCAGTTTCAATCGCTTGGACATTCATTCCTTTTCCGGTTATTGTTCCGTACTTGACCTCGCTAGTTACCAGCGTTCCTGTAATTTTCACGCCATTGCTTGACGTAAATGTTTTTCCGACTCTTACATCTGACGTTTTTGCATCTCCATAAATACTGCCTGCCTCGTTGTACACAACCGTTTTTTTAATGTCTCCTTTTAACAGTACCGGTTTACTCGTGTCTGCAAGAGAGACTTCAATTGTATGCTTAAGCACCGGCATTGTACTCTGACCATAGTTCGGAATGATTATTGGTGTGGATGATAGTTCCGTTTTTTTTGTAACTGCTTTAATTTCATTTTTGCTCGTCAACGCCCCTTCAATTTTCTTTCCATTCACATAGGCGCTCTTTCCGAGTTCAATGCTGTCTGCATCCGCGGTTGCGTCCGCAGTAAGGATTCCGGCAAAGTCAGAGCCTCTTTCTTCACGCTCTTTTTCTGTAAAAAGTTCTTCGCCTTCTAACACGTTCAAGGTCGCGATCGTGGTATTCCATTCTCTGTCTGTACCTTCTTCAGTCACGCACACGCTAAATCTGACAGTGCCTTTGTGTGATGTAGCTTTCCGCAGAGGACTCCACTCAAAAGTTACATTTTCGCCAGACACCTTTAAATTCTCGGCATTGTATCTGTCTTTTCCGGATACCTTATTTGATGCATTCTGGATGTTGATATGCACATCGGATTTTGTGAGGTCAATTCCATCTCCGACAATTTTCGGACATCGGAAGTACTTTCGGATTGCCTTACTGTCATTTTCGACTCCAAGTAGTTTTTCGCTTTGTGGAATCGTAATACTGCGATTTTCCGCATTAATTTCGATATAATTGATTTCCGCCATTTTCCATCACCTCCTAATCTACCGGAACAAAAATCAGTCTCGTGTTAAACATGCTCCACTCCCCGCCATTTTTGTATGACGTAACAAGGATTGTGTCTCCTTTTGAGCATCGTCCGCAAAATGTAGATGATAATTTACAGTAATTACCATTCTGGCCAATCAGCGTATTATTAAGCTTGCAGCTTATTTCCTGCGCACAAGATGTATCGTTAACAGCCGAGGACACGGTTACGGTAAAAGCGTATTTGACTCCATCTTTTAAGTAGTCCGATGTGTTAAAGCTAACTGAACCTTTTACAACTGAGTCTACAAATATAGCAATCTTCTTTCCAAGATTCTCCGTCTTTACGTCTATACCGTCCATCTTTTCGCTCAGTTCTTTAACCGCCAAGGCATCAACAAATGTACCCTCTTTTGTAGTGGTTTTTACCGCATCGAGAGTTTTTGCGCGATTCGCTTTGATTTCATCGTCTGCCTTGATTCTTGCGTTTTTCTCTGCTTCAATCGCTTTATCTCTTTCACTCTTTTCAAGATTGATTGCTTCAATCCTTGCATCTCTTTCTTCTTGATCGCCTGCAATACGCTGTGCTTTTTCATTCTCATCAGCGGTTTTTCTTTCGCCAGATTCTTTGCTTACCGCCGTGACCGCCTGCTCGACAAGAGTCTGTTTGCCTTCTTCCTCATCGTCTGGAAATCCAGCAGATCCAGAGCATTTTACTTTTTCCGCAAAAGATACTAGTGTCTTGTCTTCATTAATGATCCTGATCTGCAACTCATTCATTCCAACAGCAAAAAAACCTGAACTCGGGGAAAACGCAATCACATTATCAGCCAGTTCGCACAGAGCGGAATTAGGTCTGCTCATGCTTTTGTGATTTGCATAAGCCACAACTGCTGCCGTTGCCGGAATCGTAAAATCCCTGACCGTAAATTCGATTCCGATCATGTCAGTGCCTTGCGTGATTTCAATCGGAATTTTGATGGTATTTTTTAACACATACACATCCCTTTTAATTGTATTCATAGTTTATCCTTTCTACCCTGGAATCCATTTGACGATATACGCTGATGCTCCGCCTGACGATCCGCCTGATTCACTGTGCGACAATCTCAGGACATAATTCCACGGGAAATTATAATAATTCGTGCACCATATTTCTCGTCCTGTTTGGTCACCACTCTGACCTCCCGTAGCACCGCCAAGCTCATTCTGGCTCGCCTGTACTACTTGACCATTGCCGATCGACATAGCAGTGTGGCTTGCTGTGTTTAGTAAGATATCTCCTCGCTTTATTCCGCTACCATTTGACAGATTGACAAATCCTGTCACATCCTCAAATCCACACGCTAAAAATGCAGAGTACATATTTCCGGTATATGTCGCACCGGCATCCTTAACCTTGATTCCGGCTTGCTGATAGGCAGTGATCAGTAATGAGGAGCAGTCATAGTCTGGACCCCAGCGACTCCCTTGATCGTATCCGTGACTATTATCATTTGCAATTCCAATCGCCCATTGAACTGCAGACTCTACAGCTTTGGCATTTTTACCGTACTGACCGAGTAAATTAAAATAACTCCGAGCCTGTGACCGTCTGTTGGACTCAACCTCTACTCCGGCGCGTTCAAAATTTTTGAGGAATGCACTGGCGAGGTCTTCCGGCGAGGATCCTGACTTTTTAAATGCGCTCCACGACATATTGTAAGCGCTTGTTGGAATCCACTGTCCTGTCGTCTCCGACAAGGCGTCAATCCAATACAGCTGACCGTTCGGATCTGCAATATCATATCCGTTCTGGCGCGCCCAGTCCGTATAATTCGTGGCAGGAGTCCACTGCACAAGACCAAACCCACCCGAATAGTTGTTCGCTTGTAAACTCTGCCACACTCCAGGATTGACATAGGACTCACTCTGCATATTGCCAAGCAATCCAGCAATTGCATTTAGCGACCATCCTCTTGTTGAGAGATATTTATACACTTCCAACGCATTTGCATTCATCTGCTCTTGTGATAGAGCGTAATTTCCGATGGTCCAAGCCATTAAAAGCCACCTTCTTTCGTATTTCCACCAACCAAAAATCCATTGACGTATTCGAGGTAAGTTCCGTCAGAAAAGACAGCTTTTCCGGTCTTGCCGGAATATCCTTTTCCGTCACGTTGCACCTCAAGAGATGCTCCACCGATGGTTGTTTTTCCCGAAGCCAGAAGCGATATATTGTCAAACCTTGCAGATAATTTATCTCCAATAGAGAGGAATTTTGTTCTAACAGCACCTTGCTCTGGATAGATCATAAGTCCTGTCAATCCACCGATCGCACCAGCACGGATGACAACCTCGTAAGATTCGGTCTTGAATGTTAATTTTCCATTTGAAAGGGTAGCCGTCTGACTCCCATCCGTGTTAGCACAGACATATTTGCCTTTTGCGTACACACCATCCTTGTCTAATCGCACAATCTCATTTCCGTCAGCGTTAAGTACTTTCGCAACTCCATTACCATTTCCGGCACCGCCTAATTCCAACGTTCCGCCTTTGATACGATCAGCAAGCATTGTTCCGGCCACAATAAAATCTGCAAAGAATCCTTGTCCTGTTCCGAATGTGCTCCACTTCCAATCTCTCCCATCAGCCGTACGCTCTGATGCAATCTCAAATCCGAGCGTGCCTAAGCACATTGCTCCAAATGTTGGGGAGTCAGGATCCAAATCCTCAAACAATACCGCACGGACCGTCTGCTTTTTTGCAATGGATGACTGTGCTCTAAGCTGCGCCTTAACTCCATTGATCGTACCTTGCACTTGCTGTCCAATAAGACTACCATCTGAGCGGATAGCCTGTTCAACTCTATTCATGATGGACGATACGTTATTTAAAAAATTGTACTGGAATTTTCCCAGGGTGACCGAAATAAGCTTATTCCTTACAGCATCCCATTCCAATTCGATGACTCTTGCATCAGATACGATTCTGAGCTTAGAGTGTTTACAGTGGACGGTATCTCCAAGTGATACAGCTTCCAACTCTTTCACGTCCTCGTACAGTTCCGTGTTCTGCAGAAGCTCCATGTCTGCTTTGATCGTAATCTTCGGCTTGTCGACACCTGCAGCATACTGTTCTTCACATTTCTTTTTGAGCGCTCCTTCGAGCTGTTCCTGCGTATCGCAAATGATTGTTCCGTTTGTCTCATCGTCCTCTGAGGCATCTGCACGCATTTTCACATCCTCAAAAGACATGACTTTGTAATGCACTGTTGGATATTTTTCAATCAGTGGCGAATCTATCCAAGGTGCGTCTCCGGCAATCATATATCCGTTGTATGACTTCGGAATGATTCTCGTAGCAACTTCCGTCATGTCGATCGTTTCGGAAAATCCGTCCTTGACGATATTCTTGCCGTAGAGGACTTGCACTCCATAATCACCACCGACATGATCATCTATCGTGATCTGATAGTTATTGTAGAGGATTTCGCCACCCCATCTATTGATAAATGAGTTCTCATCATTTCCATTGATGGCTTCAATCAGATTTTTTGTCTGATAATACGCTGTAGATAACTTTTTGATATCCGACTTTGCTGAATACATCTTGTTCGGAGCGGTCATGATGTCCAATGCATCTTGTCCATTCTTCTCGGTTGGTCTTACGTCCAATAAAAAGCAATCCTCTTTTGCATCCAAAAAGATAGGAGTAAGCTCTGCACTCACTCCTGAATCTCTTTTTTCTTTATTTTTAATACGGAACAACTGTTCGCCATTGAATGATGGCATCTTAACAACTGCATTGTCATTGATATATTTCCATCTGCCCTCATCATCAATCGGATGCTCTAATGTGGCTGTCCATTCGCCATTCAGTACCACATGAACAGAACATTCTTCCGGAAGAAGTGTCATATCTCCATTGTGATCATAATCTTTATTTTCGGCACTATAAATCTGAATCACTATAAACGCCTCCAATTCGGAATTACTTTCAGTTCAAATCCGTCCGTAATTTCGATTTTATTTCTCCCCTCAATCAAAATGAGGTTATCGTAATCACCAGTCACAGACGTATTACTAAGTGTTCCGTCTTCTCTGTATGCAAGCTTCCGTCCTGTGTCAATGGTTAGGTTTTGCCCTATATTTGCCACCATTTTTCCATCATTGACGACAAGAGTGCATTCGCCCTCGCCAGTAATCTTATAGATTGGATAGGCAATCTCATAAGGATTGTCTACCACATCACTCGCAGGCATTTCTCCGAGTCCGCTTTCGAGATACCTAAGTCCATCTTTGGTTAGGAAAGTAGCTGTAAAATTACCAACTCTTTCCGTAGTACGCTTCCCATCGTCCACTTCAACTTTCAAAATCTTGTAGTAATGCTCCGGATCACAGCCAAACCGGAGCAATCCACCTCTTTTTGACAGCCATTTTTTTGCAAGTCCGAAACGTTCATCCCATCGGTCAGAATCTCCAATCAAGTTAAAATCCACTTTGATTTCTGTGGATTCATAACCTCCCTCCAACAGAATCAGCGTTCCGTCCATGCCAGGAATATCCACTGTCTTTTCTTTTCGGACAGCTGCCGGAATGTCAGGAATATTTTTCGCATAGATTCCTAAGCTTGATGCAAGAATTCCATTGTATTCTACGTCCATCATACTCCGACAGCTCCTTTCTTCCATTTAACGCTAGAGGACAGCTTTTTGATGATGGCATCTACCAGTACATCAGCAAGCTTTTTGTCTCCGAGTGAAATGTTATTCTCAATGACAAATGTCAATTCCGACAAAGCTTCAGCAATCAACTGAGCAAGTACAGTATTATTGGACTGCATCTCATCACGGATATAAGTCTTTAGTAAGTCGATTGGAAGAACTGCCTCCGCTCCGGCTTCGCCACCGCCCATCATTCTGTCTCCGTTCATTCCGAAAATTGTCGGACTGTTCAAGATACCACCGTTCGCATACCAATCTACGGAGAATTTCGGAAATTTCGGCGGAACAAGCGACCATGATCCGCTTGCCTTGAAGTGTGGAAGCTTGATTTTCGGAAGTTTCCATTCAAAACTCATGAATCCCTTAATTTTGTCAACGACTCCCTTAATAAAATCACGGATTCCGCCAAAGACAGCATTTACGCCATCACGAAACCATTCGCATTTGTTGTAGAGAGTGACAAAAATTGCAATAAGCGCAACAACTGCTGCTATGACTATGATAATCGGATTAGCTGCAAGAACAGCGTTAAATGCTGCGAATCCTGTTTTTGCCTTGGCAATAACCGGAGCAACTTTCGTTCCGACATCGATCACGCCAGAGATTCCACCAGATACTTTGCTTATAATGCTAAATACCGGTCCGAGTGCAGCCGCCAATAATAAGCACTTCAAGATCATCTCCTGTGTTCCTGGAGACAAAGAGTTCCACGAAGCAATAATATCTTTCAGAATCGGAGTGACCATCTGTAAACATTCAGCAAGCACCGGTCCCAGTGCATTTCCGACATCAAATCCAGCATCTTTCAGCTGATTCAGTGTCAATTTAAACTGATCAGCTGGATCCAGTGTAGCTTCAAAGGTGTCATTTACGCTTCCCAGATTATCATTAAGAGATGCGCCGAGTTCGTCAAAATTCAGTTTTCCGCTTTGACAAAACTCTGCTAGTGCAGGACCAGCTTTCGCACCGAACAGCTCAACCGCAGCATTGTAAGCTTCGGAAGAACTTCCTGCGTTAACCATCGTGTCTTGAAGTTCTGACAGCGCATTTTTCATGCTTTTGCCCTCTTTCGATGCATTGACCAATGCTTTTTTGAGTCCGGCCATTACTGCGCTTGTATCAACTCCAGATGTCTCGCATTGTCCTAAAAATGTAGCAGCATCGGCAGCGGACATTCCCAATTCTTTCAGGGCTGCAGCATTCGACACCATAGATGATGCCAATGTATCCATTGAGATTCCTGTGTCCTGTCCGACCTTATTCATTGTGTCAAGGAGTGCTCCGGCATCTTCTGCGCTCAAATTAAACGCTTCAATAACCTTTTGCGTGCTGTCGATGGATGAGTTGACATCTGTTCCGTTCAGCTCGGCAAATTTGATAAACTTCGCAGACAGATTTTCAAGCTCTTCTCCCGTCAAATGGAATCGTGTATTTACTTCTCCGACTGCAATTCCGGCTGTCTCAAAGTCTGTCGGAATCGTCTTTGCAATATTCCTTGCAGAGTTCTGCATTTCTTCCAGTGCATCACCGGTGGCACCGGTCTTTTGGACGATGATATCCATTCCCTCATCAACTTGTGCCCATGCTGCCATGACTCCGGCACCAGCTGCAGTAATCGGTGCAGTGACATTCTTCGTCAAAGAGTTTCCAATCTTTCCAGTGCTGTCACTAAAGTCTTTTACTTTTTTTGAGTAATCTTCCAATGTGGCAACTCCACTTTTCAGCTTTTCGTTCACATCTTCAAGACCACTTTTATAATTGTTTAGAGATGCTTTGGCATTATCCAACTGCTGCCTTGTCTTCGAGATAGCTGCTTCGTCTCTTACTTCCGCACTTTCCTGTGCTTTCAGGATCTCCGTCAATCTATCGACTTTCTGCGTATATGTTTCTGTCTGATTCTGCAGATATTCCTGTGTCGCTCTCAGTTTTTCCGCGGACGATGTACTACTATCCCATTCAGATTTTGCAAGCTTAAAAGCTGATCTGTTCTCGTTGACTGCATTATTAACATCGGTCAATGACTTCCGGAAGTCAACCGCACCGTCAGCTTTAAACGATAGCCCTACGGTCTTTAAATCACTATTAGCCAATCAAAGCACCTCCCTTCGCTTTTTCTACTTCCATAAATACTTCCAGGCATTCGTTAAAAAAGATGGGATCAGAGTTCCAAAATTCTTCTTCGCTCATTCCCATCTTACGCGCAGCAACCATATACTCCGCCCAGTTGATATTTATCTCTTCCTCGGAGCATTCGACTTCTTCGCCTGTTCTTTTTTTTTATATTCATTGAGTCTCTTCTCGAACTCATCGAAAATGTCCTGAATACTTGATGCATCCATTGGAGTAAGCATCATGGCTTCCTCTTCGTCAACCTTTAAGCCGTTTGACCTGAGGATAATGTAGATCAGCTTGCCCGCAAGTTCCATATTTTCATCATCGGTCAGTTCGCTTTTTCCGTCAATCTTCTTGTCAATTCCGTTCATCTTCACAAGGTAAAGAGTATAGAAATTAACCTTTACTTCCAATTTTGATCCATCTGTTAATTCAATCAGCTTGGATTTCATTTAATCACGCTCCCACCGCTGTAGTAAGGTCCGCATCCGTCAGAATCGGCTTCGCAAAGAACTTATCTTCTGTAAGTCCTTCCGGTGCTGTGGACTCTGTAACTTTCGACACGATATTTCCGGCAGAATCAAACGGATAAGCTCTAACCTTGATCGTATCTGTCTGCTCGCTT
>ENA-ORTQ01003494-ORTQ01003494.1-human-gut-metagenome-genome-assembly--contig:-NODE-3494-length-11751-cov-2.780267_pt1 | contig 11751 bp, 8 predicted proteins | sample MGYA00241912_ERZ509188 | MGnify/ENA primary metagenome ERZ509188 (study PRJEB26280, sample SAMEA2338849) | human gut metagenome | biome: human gut; feature: human-associated habitat; material: faeces...
GAAATGAGTGAATTTACAAAATCGTTTATTCCTTGCGTTCCGGCTGAAGCAAATGCCGTATTTAGAGAGGATAAACTATTGTATAGTCCTGAAAAATCTGCCCCGCTAATATCATTAACAAAAATCATAAGATTTTCCCCGAAAGATTTCAAAGAATCTCCATAATTTTGTAGACTATCGACACCACTAGTATCATTGACTAATTCTGCCAACATTTTTCCTGCGTTTACAGACGCTTCGATGCCTCCGGTGTTAATACCAGATACTATATCTCCGTAATTCTTTATTGCATTTCCGAACGAAATTATTTGTGTACCAAAATCGCCTATATCATTATTACCAGCTAGTATTCCAGCTAACCCGCCTGAGTTCGGAAGAGTTTTCGCTAACTCCATGAGTAATTTTCCAGCCGCGACAGACGACTCAACTCCACTAACGTCTATGCCCGAAACTGTATCTCCATAATCTTTTATGGCTTTTCCATAAGTTTTTAATTGTTCTCCAAAATCGCCTATATCATTATTACCAGCTAGTATTCCAGCTAACCCGCCTGAGTTCGGAAGAGTCTTTGCCAGTTCAGATAGAGCTTTTCCAGCCGCGACGGATGCTTCGATACCACTTGTATCTATGCCCGATACAGTATCGCCATATCCTTTTATTGCTTCGCCGAACACTTTTAATTGAGTGCCAAACTGTGCAAAAGATGATTCACCAGTTAGCCATGAAGTTATCGATTCTAACAGTCCTGCACCGGTCAGCGCCAAAATTGTATTTGTTAATGTCTGTATATTGGATAGCAAACTACCATCTATGTTCTTAGCACCTTCTATAAACGGCGACAAATTCGTCATAAACATAGAAAGATTGGATGCCATCTCTGGTAATGCAGATGTGGTGCCGTCAAGAAATCCTCCTGCAATTCCACCTATAAATTGACCAATTGCTGTACCGATTATTTGAAGAAAATCCCCACCTTCGGATATCAGCCATTCTAATCCGGGTATTTGAGATAAAGCACCTAATGCGGCAATCACAAGTGACAATTCTGCAACGACCGCTCCAAATGCCAACACTCCAACCATTGCCCCTGCTGCCAACGCCGTCATAGCATTTAATGCCAACATAAATGCTGTAATAGCAGCTATACCTGTAATAAATGATTCAGCACTAATATTACCCAATGCTTCAACCGCACTTTCAGCTATGCTCTTAAAAATATCAAATAATAAAGTGACTATTTTAGGTGAATATGTTTTAACGGTCTCTAATACTCCGACTATTATTTTGAAAATACCGTCTGCTAACGCTGGTATACATTCTACACAAATATTGATAGCTTCCAACAATAGTGCTTTAAAGGCTTGTCCTATTGCTGGTGCACTCAGTATAATAGCATTACATATACCTTCAATAGCTTCTGCTATGACACCAACCATTGAAGGTATTAGCTCTAATATACCAGTTATCGTGACACTTAAAGCTTCTACAAAAGCTGCTGCTCCTACTGCCCCAGCAGCAGACAATATCGAAAAAGCAGTTGCAAATGCCATAACCCCCGCACCTGCTGCTAAACATGCTACGCCCAACAATGCAACCGCGCCACTAATAGCTAATATAACTGGTGCTACCGGTTCCAAAGCGTATCCTGCAACTCCTATAATCGCCATTGTAGCAGCTATTGAAACTATCCCCTTTACTATTTCATCAACAGACATACTACCTAAGGATTGTAATACTGGTACCATAAGATTTAATGCTGTAGCCATGATCACCAAAGCTGCTGAGCTTGCCAGTATATTGCCAGACATACCCGATAACAATTCAAATCCGGCGCATATGGCTAATATACCAGCTATTGCAGCTCCTGCTTTACCTAAATCAGGCCATTGCATCTGTCCAAATTTACTGCATACATCTGCAAATATCTCTAATGCAGCTCCTATTATTACTAATGAAGTTGCTGAGCGTAATGTTTTCTTTGACATACCCGATAACAATTCAAATCCGGCGCATATGGCTAATATACCAGCTATTGCAGCTCCTGCTTTACCTAAATCAGGCCATTGCATCTGTCCAAATTTACTGCATACATCTGCAAATATCTCTAATGCAGCTCCTATTATTACTAATGAAGTTGCTGAGCGTAATAATTTAGTCGGTTTAATCTGTTTCATCAGAAATTGAAATCCGGCAAACGCTAATAGCATTCCACTGATTCCCGATAAACCTTTTCCCAATTCAAGCCAACTATATTGTGATAACTCTCCACACACTGATGCCAATATTTTTAGAGCAGTAGCCATTATTACCATCTGAGCAGCTCCGCTCTTTAACTTCTTTCCATATTTGCCCATTGCAATTGCCGCTGATACGACTATAGCCATAAGTCCTAATATACCGGTTAGTCCAATCGCTAATTGGTTCCATTCAAGATCCGATATTTTTTTCAAGGCGCTCGCCAAAATCAGTACCGAGGTAGACATAGCAATCATTACACCTACTGATTTTAATGCACCTTTGCTTTTACCTGCTATTTTTTCGAATATTGCCATTGCTCCCATTAATTCTCCAAATAGAACAGTTATGGCTACCAATGCAGATGTCAAGCGTTTAGGGTCGATCATGGACAATACTAATAAGGAAGCTGCCAGCACTCCTATGGCTATTGCAATCTTTTTCAAAGTATCGGCCTTTACACTTTTTTGCAGACTCTCTAAAGAATCTTTTACAGTGCCAAATATGGATTTTATATGATCTATTATACTGGTCGAATTGTCAAATGAGTCGGCAATACCGCTTATAAATTTCTTTATTTTTACAATAACAGTTGCTAATAAACCACCATTCACAATGTCTAAAAAAGATTTTATATCACCATTATGAAAAGCATCTTTAAAAGCATTGCCTATACCTTGAATAGTATTTGCAAGTGATGCTCTTACCCCAGATGTCATATTCCAAATATTTTTCAGAACATCGACGATATCTTTAAATCCGTGAATATCTATTTTATCACTTAAAACCGAAACAAATTCTTTGACTCGATCAATTGCTCCTCCTACAAAACCGATTACAGTATTGATTGCGTTCCCAAATATGTTAGTCTCTTTTATAGAATTATGTAACTTCGAAATCCATTCACCTACAGAACTTGATACGTTTAAAACGCTATCACCCAATCCTGTAAAATGACTAAACAATTGTACTATTGCTGATACGACATTTTTTATTATTGTAACTCCTATACCCAGTATAGAAAAGACACCTTTAAATACTGACTTTAATTTATTGGCTTGCTCTTCGCTTATTTTGAATTTTTCAGATAAACTTTTTATCTTTTCTGTCACCTTAACAAGTTGCTCAACTGTAATTGGCGGAAACACATCTGTGAAAGCCTCTTTTACAGAGTTTAAAATTGTAACAAGTCCTTCGAAGACATTTTTTACTGAATCAATTATCATCGTACGTCCGCCGGAATCCTTCCAACCTTGCAAAAGATTATTTCTTGCATCTGCGGATTGTTGAATCATATTACCTAACTGATCAGACACTGAAGTCCAAAGTGATTTTGCTTCTTCAAAGTCACCAATTAATATTTCCCATGTTTGCGTCCAACCTGATTGATTTGCTTCTTTTAAAGTGTCAATCAATTGAGTAAAAGTTTTTACCTTTGTTGCCGCATCATTAGCAGTTTGACCGAGTTTCATTATTTCTTGTGCCTGTTCTGCCGTATATCCCATAGATACTAGCTGTTCTTCGGTCAAATCACCAGTAAACTTAGATAGGGTTTCTGTCAATATTTCGGAAGATAGCCACCCTTTTTGTAAGGTTTCTCTAAATGAACCTTCATCTTTTATCATTTGATCTATGGCGATTCCATGTACACGAGCTGTTTCCTTTAAAGCATCCTGAAATACTTGTCCACCCATACCAGCATTAACAACTGAATTCCAGTCCTGTAATTTTACAGTTCCTGCAGCCAATGCCTGCGACAACTGATACATTGCTGTACTTGCTTGCTGTGAAGTTGATCCTGATACCGCAGCCAAATTAGCAATACCTTTAATTGCGGCAACGGAAGTATCCAAATCAACACCGGCAGCCGTAAAAGTACCGATATTACGTGTCATTTCCGTAAAATTGTAAATAGTCATATCGGCATAATGGTTTAGTTCATCTAAAGCGTTATTTACCTGTTCAAGGGTTGTACCCTTTGACGATGTATTAGCTAAAATGGTCTGAACAGCATTGATTTGGGTTTCATACTCTTGAAATCCCGATTTGGCAGCACTAATAAGGGAATTTGCAATACTCGTTCCCGCTTTCATTGCTGTATTCGTAAGATTTGCTAATACTGTTGTAGCCACAACTTGCATCGCTGAAAATTTAACACCGACGGTATCTGTTTCGTTACCAATATGAGAAAAAGTTACTTTATTTGCTGCAGAGGTTATATTTTCCAAACCAGTTGCCACATCTTTTAATTTTAATTTTTCTTTAAGCTTATCTAATGTGGACATACTTGTTGCAACATTTCTTTCGAAATTACGATTATCAAACCTCATTTCTGCAACTCTGCTATCAATTAACGTACTCATGAAGTGATAACCTCCCTCCACAATTCCGAAGCCAGTTGTTCAAAAATTGGTTGAATGGCAGGATTTATATAATCTCGCCCTCGTACATATCCGCCATTACGAGTTCCATGACCATATTGCAATATGATGGCTATTGGTACTCCTTTATTTTCATTCGAATTATAAAACTCGATAGCAACCGATTCACTGTTTTTTTTTACTTTGTAAAACCACGAAGACGCAGTTTTACCAGAATCAATGGGAGTTGCTGATTCTAAAGCACTAACACCTTTTTGACCATATCGATTGAAAATATCTATTTTAAACACATTTTTTAATTTTCCAAAGTATTTATCCACTTTAGCAAAATCGCCCTTATGCCCAAAGCTTATAATTGACATTTTTATTCACCCCTTTGAGTTGTATTTTTCTCGTCGTTTTGCATTTCTAATGGCATTTTCTCTCATAATTTCACTCTTACTCTTTTTTCTTGGTTTTCTGTTTTTTATTTCGAGTATTTTTATAAGTGTGAACAAACGATTGATATGCCATTTTTGACACTCCATTGGTATATTAAAAGCTATCATTATATAATAAATAAGTTCGCTTGTTAAACATTCTCCTGTTCGACTTGACGGTTGAGTGTCATGTATAACTGTAGCAGTCATAGGTGATTCGATATAGTTTTGTATGTCTGTTAGATTTTTCGACGTTAAACGATTATATACATCATCGCTCACGTTCTGCGTAATTGTCATACATTTTATATAATCTAAAGTTTCTTCATACGTCTTTTCTCTTTTAGATAGAAAAGGTACCTGCCATTTAGATTCCCATTTTGAAAGGGCAACTAAAGAATGCTCCAACGTTATCTTTTGTTCTTTTTTAGTTATGACGAATTCTTCTTTTTTTTCATTCCATTGTTCTTCAGCCGGTATAACTATTTGAAGCATCCTTATTCCTCCCTTTTATTTTCTTAGTTATTGGTATTTGTTCCGTCCATCAATGACTTTTGCTTAACCAGATTCGTTTTTTTACTGATTTCCGCCGGGACGATACCATTCATGAATTCGATAGCCTTATCGGTATCCGTAATGAATTCTATGAATAAATTTGAGTATGCTTCTGTTTGGCAAAATTCTTCGGTTATAGCCTCTGACTTGATAAATCTTTTTCCATCCGGGCTCTTTTGTCCGTATGATTTTCTGATAAAATCATCAAATACTTTCATCATCGTAGGCACATCATTGGCTTGAACGATTCTGGTTATCATTTCTGAGAAGCCGCCTCTTGTGCCCAATTCCATTTTCATAAGTTCCGCTGTAGTAAGATTAAACCAAAAATCTTCGGTTCTGCTTACTCCGTTATAATCTGTATAAGTTATAGTTTTTTTAATCATAATATTATTCTCCTTTCAAATAAAAAAAAAATAAGGGACGGTTAATAGTCCGTCCCTTTAAATATGTTTTAGCCTACAATTGATGTACCAGTTGGTTTAAGAATTCCAATAATTTCTTCCGGCAATGGAAGTCTTGCTTCGGTATCAGCTGTACCGTAAAGAATATCTTCAATTGCTTTCATTATCTTTGGATCGGTCTTCGTGCTGTCAAATGTCATGATTGCGGTTGGTTTAAATGGATTACCATCTTCATCCACTCCTGGAATATCTACTGGTGTAGTAGAAATTTCCCAACTCATAGTAATCGCTTCAGGTGAATCATTGATTGTTGCATAGTTTTTCTCTGATGGTGTAGCCATACATCCATACACGATATGTAACTTGTATCCGTAATCGTTTCCATCTACGTCATTACCCAAAGTGGTAACATACGACAATCCAAACATCTTACGCTTTTGCTGACCGATTGTTACACCCGCAACTATTGACTTAGAACCATCGCACTCTGCAAATTCCTCAGGATACATATATGCCTCAAGTGTTGCCGCAAAATCCTCTGCAGACATAATATTCAAATACTTAATATCATCAGCATATATAGGTGTTGCTTCTGCTCCCGATGGGCTTTCTGTTACAGCGGTCAAACCGTTCCAAGGCACACCTTTTGGATATTGGGTAGCTCCTTGTTTGTCCTTTGACGCAGGATACAACACTCCCTTTTTTGTACCGGTTTCATATAGTCTTTCACCGATCTTATCCCATGTTAGTTTACTCATTCAAGTAGTCCTCCTTTTAATAATAAATTTTAAATATATCATGATTAAGGTTATCAGATACAAAATGTTGTTGCAATCTGCACAATGGTATATTAGCTAATTGCTTCGACACTTCGCTATCAGGATCCTTATCTATGACCGTTAATAAATATGCGTTATTCTGTTTATAAACGGCATCGTTTGCAAAACGATTTTTTATTTCGGTTCGTTCGTAAACTATAGCCGGATATTTCATTTTAACAGATTCCGGTGGTTGGAAATATACATTTCTACTGCCTAAAATCTCGCATAAAAACTCATGCAATTCATATCTAGTTTTCATTATATATACCTCCCACCGTTAAATTTAGTCGAGGGTACCTAACCTCGACATTTGTGATTTTCCATTTAGTACCCTCAAACTCGATATACTTCATTAAATGAAAATTATCTTTAGCAAATGAATCGGCTATAATGCTAAATTCATTAGCTATCGAAACATCATCGTTTACTTTATCCGATGTTTGAAATCTATAAGAATTTCTCAATAAATCCCCGTAATATTCACGTTCCATTATTTGATCCATCCATACACCGGGCTTAGTTTCCTGCGTCATAGCATAACCGATTTTCCCAAAGAATTTTGTCATTTTGAATTTCTCCTGTAATATCAGCCGACTATGTTGAGAGAATCGGCTGTCACATCTTCTTCAATTGCAATAGCCGAATAAATTCTTGTAAGCGCTCCTGAGCATCTTGTTTCAATAAGTGATTTTTCCTGATTGAAGTCGATGTCAAACTGTGTAAAATGAGTAACTTCTCCGCCCTTTGTAGCACCCAAAGAATAATCTGCAAGATTCACAACGATACCAAGAATTTTCTTCTTCTTTGAATCTTCGGTTGTTCTTGTTTTATCCTTAAACTGTTCTGCTGTATAAATATTGCCGACATTAAGTGTTGTGGCAAGCTCCGCTTTTGATGAGTAGATTCTTCTACCATTCATATCGCGAGCAAGTAACATAACATTTAGCATATGTGGAGTTACAAAGAAATCAGGTGTGCCACTGCCTTTGTAGTTTTCTCTCGCATGAAGAACGGTGTCGATTAGGGCTTCTGCATAGATGTAGTTCTCTCCGAAACTTACACCTGTTCCGGTACCTTGAAGCTCTTTCTTAGCCTTATCAATATCTAGATCTACGTGGATTGTGTATAAATCATCATCTGTCCAAATAGGTCTTATCTTGTCCGGCATAATCTTATCGTCTGCACCTATATCACGACCGTCTCCTAACAGTATTGCTGTTGCAAGTTCTTCATCAAGCATTATCTTATCAACATTGTATAAATAGTTAACATAATCGAAATCTGTAATATCAATGATATCATCTCTGTGAAGTGCATTTCTTACATATACAGTTTGAGGATCTGTAGTTCTCTTTACAAGGTTAAAATTCCCTGCAAGAGTCTTTTCTTTACCCTTCTTATAACCTTTTGCTCTGAGATCATTTATTTTTCTGATATCAACATAGCGTGTTCTGATTCTTGAAATTGGGCTCTTATGTACCTTATTCATGACCGCTGAAATCCAGCCTTGGTCATTAGTGATTAATTCCGGTGCACCAGGTCTAACGTCCTGATATTCAGGGTATAGCATGGTTACATTACCTGTTCCGTCTTGTGTAAATCCACCGCTTATAGCATCATGTTGCAAGTCATTGCTATCGGCATAAATTTCTAGTGCCGTTTGTAGACTGCCGACTTGACTTGATTTAGCCAACTTAATAATGTCCTCTTGGGCGCTATGCGATAGATAATCCTGTTTTCTTTCATCGTTATCAAATACGTTATGCTTCATATTTCCGTCTCCTTTTTTATCGTCATCGTCGTTTTCGTTTTTATTCGCGTCTTCCAACGCCATTCCAATAAGTGCATACACAACTTCTTGTTGTTCTTCTGTTAATTCATTAAAAACTTCTTGAATATTTTTTTTCTTTTTTTCTTTTTTCTCGTTATCATCTCCATTTTCTTTTTGTTGGTCTAATTCTTCCTTGTTCATTTTGTTTTCCCCGCTTTCTTTTTCGCTTGAATGATAGATCACAAGTGCATTTTCGTCATAATTTGCCCATAATCCATCGTCCTCATCTTCACCATGAGCCATAACGAAGTCGATATACGCCCCTGGATTAGATCCCGCCAGCACGAGACTTAGTTCTTTTATAGAACCATGTATCACGTCGCCACCGACTTGCTTCAGTTTATTAGCATAAATTGATAACGACCTTACATCGCCGTTATGTACTAGTTGTTTTGCATGCTTGCCTTCCTCTGTATCATTAAATGTACAATAGGCGTATACACCATCTTTGCGATTCTCTAATAAAGCATGTCCTAAAACCGCCTGTGAATCTTTATGGTTATGGTTCCAAATCAAAGGAACCGTTGCTCCGTCGTTATCTTTGAACGCATCTTTTCGGATGGTTCTACCATCTTCGCATAATAAATCATTTCTAGTGGCATAACCACTAAAATCATAATTATTCATTTTGATTTTCTCCTTCCTTTTCTTGTTGTACTAATGGCTTATTTTCATTAAGCATTTCTGGTGATTGGTTGATGTTACTATTGATTAACATATCTGCTTTCGGATCGTCAGAAGGTTTCATACCTATAATTTGTCGCATTTCATTCGAAGTCAATATTTCATTTCGAGTAAGCTTATCTGCAATTTCTGCCAAATCAGATACCGGTACAAGCTTAAATGGATCCCTATAATAACGTATGGATTGTCCTTGTGTTCTTGCTGTTTTTGTAAGAAATTTTCGTTTCATTTCATCCGCAACAGCAGCAACCATAGGTTCTATAGTGCGAGAATAATAATTCAACATAGTCTTATCATCAGCAGTACCATCCATGATAGTTTGAGTTATTCCTAACTGGCTATATAGCATACTCGTCAAATACTCAATCTGTTTCATTAGATTATTTTCCACCGAACGATTTAACTGTGTTATTTTTTCTGTGCCATCTGTATAAGCAATACCATATTTAGAACCTGATAATTGTTCTTCTATGTCTTTACGACGTTCCTCAGCTTGTTTTTTTCGTGCTTCGGTTTTTATTACATACGGCAATTGGATTATCAAGTCTAATTTTCCAGAACTGGCTTGTTCGTCTACTCCGTCTAATAAAGACAATTTCCTTATCAAGCGTTGCATTGTCGAATTAGGCTCATTTATAACTGCGTATAAAGGATTCTCCACGATGCCTATATTTTTTTTAGCTAACCATATATCCTCTTTCCTTCCGGATATTTCGTTATACAATCTAACTTTTACTGAATCAGTTCTCCAATCAATTATTTGTCCGGTACGCATTGATAAAATATCGTATGAATTACTAATATTCGGATCAAGCGTAGTATCTACCGGAACAATAGCAACACATCCTTCGTCCAACAATGATGAGTATATATCCTGCATGAATGCTCTGGCTGTTTGATCAATATTGGCTTCTAGTGTCAAACAGTTATTAAGACTGGAATCCATCATTTCTGTATAACGATCATTCGCGTCTAACCGAACATGTTTTATATCTATAGATGCCGCATCCATAGATATTCGGTTATATATCGATGTCGCTATGGAACGTTCGTTGCGTCCTGAGAATCTAGCTCTATCCGGTCGATACGAATATGTATTTATTTGAGGTTTATATACCACAGTTGGATCTTTGTTCATAAAAGCGTTCCAGCCATGCTGGAGTCTACTAAATATATTCACTCTAAATTCCTCCCTTTATTTTTAAATAAAAAAAAAGCTGCTATTAGCAGCACTTAATAAGCGAGTAAAATATTATTCGAATGCTTCTCTATTTATCTTGAATGCGACAAAAGCATCCATCATAGCTGCAACAGCATCGATTTTTTCCTCGTATCTTTTTTTCAAAAGTTTTCTATTACCGTTAGTGTCTTCCATAACTATACTATTTCCCATTGCCCATGACATGAGTTCTTCGTCGAATAACAACAAACGTTCCTCGGCTAGTTTTTTTAATTCGCCCAGCGGAACCGATTCCGTTTTTACACCCTGAATTACTTTTTCAATTCCATAAGGACCATTTTCGGTAGTCCATCTGGCAATAAACTCTTTTGCGTTATATGGATCGAATCCGAGACAACAAACATCGTATTCGTTTTCTGCTATAAATTTATCCAAATCTTCATAAACTTCCATCATATCAAGTACAACGCCTGGCAATACGGCCAAGCTACCTTCATTAATAAATTGTTCGTATTTTGCACGCATTGCTTGTGGTAATTTCATCAATTTTATTTCGGAAATATAGTTTCGGGTTTTAACTCCAAAACGTCCATTGCCTAATGGGAATAAAAAAGTAAACGCGCAAAAATCATCACCTTGTGATAGGTCAGCACCTAATGCACACGACAACTGCCAATACTCCCTTTTTCTATGCGGAATAGTCTCTTCGTATGTAAAATAATAGGTGTATCCCTCCATAGGTAACCCAAAACGCTTTGCCAAAATATCATTTCTGGCTGATGGTGCTTTTTCAGCTCGTTCTACATCTATTTGATATGCTTCATAACTGACAGTCTTTCCCAAATTAGGATTAGCCTTTAGCCACATATCGGGATTTGAAACCTCGTCAACCGAATCTAATTTATACCACCAAATCGAAACATGCGGATTGACATATTCACCTTTTAGAATGTCCATCAATTCCATTTTGATTGTATCGCCCGGTCCATTACGAACTGTTCCCTCTGAGCTCACAGCTATTATTAAGTAATCGTCATTTTTAGAAGCACCTTGTTCAAGCGCACCTATAACATCTTCGCGAACATCTCCCGATAGCCATTCATCGACAGTATTTATTCGGCTATTTAAGCCTTGAAGCTTATCTATTGACATTGGTCGAATTTCAACTAACGAACCTGTCAGAAAATTTTCTACTCCTTTTTTGGTCGAGGCTAATTTCATTCTGTTCGCTTTTGAACCGG
>ENA-ORTQ01003499-ORTQ01003499.1-human-gut-metagenome-genome-assembly--contig:-NODE-3499-length-11741-cov-3.758686_pt1 | contig 11741 bp, 8 predicted proteins | sample MGYA00241912_ERZ509188 | MGnify/ENA primary metagenome ERZ509188 (study PRJEB26280, sample SAMEA2338849) | human gut metagenome | biome: human gut; feature: human-associated habitat; material: faeces...
TTTGATCTTGGCGGCAGGTGGGTAACGGGGCTGCGCATCGACCCGGACAGTGTGGGCGGCGTGCCGACGCTGTTTACCGGCATTGAACTGAACCCTGCCCGGGCGTGGTACACCCGGTTTATCCCCACTGCCGGCTGGTGGCTGGTGCTGACGTTTGGGCCATGTATCGCCGCCGCTTTCGTTTCCCTTTTTATAAGGAAAAAATAAAGCACACCGTAGGGCCGGGTATGCCCGGCCCTCAGCCAAAAGGCAAAATCGCTTTTGCGGGAAAGCTGCGGGCCGCACATGTGCGGCCCCTACATCCCTGCACACTTGTAGGGGGGCGGCGTTCTCGACGCCTCCTACCATCATCCCATATGAAGGAGTCTGTCCTATGGAACTGCTCTGCGTACTGGCTGCCGTGGCGGCGCTGTTTTGCGGCTGCACGGTACTTACGCTGAAATGCCGCGTCCCGGCGTCGGTGGCACCGCTGACGGCACTGTCCCTCATCGTGGCGGTGCTGACGCTGGCCGCCATGGCGGGGGTGCTCTACCCCATCACCTGGGCGGTGTATGCGCTCTGCCTGGCGGGCGGCGTGTGGGTGCTGGCCACCCGCAAAAACCACGCTGGAGCGGCGCAAAAGCTGTTCACCCCCGGCAGTGTGCTGTTCTGGGGCATGGCGCTGGCGTTCACCGTCTACTTTTTTGTGCGCCAGCCGATGGCCACCGATTTTGACGAGCTGAGCCTTTGGGCCACCGCGGTCAAAATCACGAAGGTCAACAACGACCTGTACGCCACGGCAGAATTGGGCACCCCCTGGGCCGCGACCCAGAACCCCGGCCTGCCGCTGCTGGCGTATTTCTTCCAGTTTTTGGGTGATTATGCAGATTGGAAAATTTACGTCGGTTATGACATTTTGTATTTTTCCGTATTTGCCGCCGTTGTGGGGGCTGTCCCGCGGGAAAAATGGCGCGTGGCCGTGCCGATGGCCGCCGTGCTGTGGTGCGTGCCGTTCTTCTTCACGAACTACAACCACACCATCTACCTGACCACCACCTACATGACCAGCTACGGCGATGTGCCCGCGGGCCTTGTGTTCGGCGGGGCCGTGGCCGCGTGGCTGGCGCTGCGCCAAGAAAACGCCCCCAAGTGGGCGGTGCTGCCGATTCTGGCGCTGTCTGCCAACATCAAGGCCAATACGTTTGTATTGGCGCTGGTGGCAGCGGGGCTGGTGGCTGTGGACGAGTGGCTGTTTGCCGACGACGGCGATTTCAAGGCCGGTCTGCTCCCCCGCACCGGGTTCAGCCTGGCCTGTTTTGCCGCACCGATGGCAATTTACTATCTGTGGAATGTGCGCTATGTCGGTTGGCTCGTCAGCCGCAGCGCCAGTGATTCCGGCGTTGGCGAGACGAGCGCCCCGCTGTCTGCGGTCGTTGTCAACGGCATCAAGATCCTGCTGGGGCAGTCCGTCGAAGGCTTTTACGCCGAGCGCGAGGCCCAGTTCCGCACTGCGATGGCCGACATGGGCCACCAGTTCTGGACCAGCGACGGCAAGCTGAGCATGATCGGGCAGGGCCGCAATGTGGTCGCGCTGATTGCCATCGTGTTTGTTGTGGCGATTCTGGCGGCAGCATCGCGGCGGCTCAAGGCGCGTATCGCCGTCATCGGCGTGCTGTCCGGCGTCTGCTTTTTGGGCTACAACCTGATGCTGGCGCTGAGCTACGGCTTTATTTTTGTGCCGTTCCAGGCCGAGCAGCTGACCGACTACAACCGCTACATTTACAGCTATTACATCGGCTGGTTCATCCTTGCGCTGGCCTGCCTGTCGGTGGCGCTGCTGCCGCAGATCACCGTCGAGGGCGGGGCCGACGGCCCGACAGCGGTTTTTGCTGCGACCCGCCGACAGCCGCGCCTTGTGTTTGAGCTGTTTGTGCTGGCGCTGGCCTGCGGGATGCTGTTCCGCCAGAGCCAGCTGATTTTGCCGCAGCTGAGTGTGCTGGGCTTTGCCGACAGCGAGTTCACCGACCGCCGCGCCGAGCGCGCCGAGGCCGAGCTGGTGTGCAGCTACCTGGCCCCCGATGACCGCGTCTTTTATGTCGGGCAGGGCGACAACGGCGAGGGCTGGTTCAGCGCCGTGTTTGATTTCTACCCGATTTTGGTGGACTATTCCGGCACCGTGACCACGGACCCCGACACCGGCGAAACCAAGATGATCGGCGGCGGCGGCGAGTTGGGTCTGCCCGAATTGCAGCCCAGCGAGGGCGTAAAAAACACCTACTACCACGGTTTTACGGCAGAGGAGCTGGACGGCATCGTGCGCGGCAACGGCTGCACGGTGCTGTATATCCAGACGCTGGATGATATTTTTGTGCAAAGCTACGCCGACCTGTTCACCGACAAGCTGGCGGCGGCCCAGAGCGGCGAGACACTGCTCTACCGCGTGACCGATGCAGGCTTTGCCCCAATGCAGATGGAGGTGAGCGCCCCGTGAAAGCGATGAGAAACTGGTTTGCGCGGCGCGGGGCACTGCCCATCACCGCGTACCTGCTGGCGCTGGCCGCCTGGCTGGTGCTTGGCGCGGCTCACTTTGGCAGCGATGCGCTGGCGAAAGCCCAGGGCCGCCTGGCCGAGGAAACGATGGCCGTGACCGACTGGCAGCTGGTGGGGCTGACCCAAAATGAGGACGGCACGCTGACCACCGTGGACGGCGACCCGCAGATGATTTTGGAAAATGTCGATGGCCGCGTGGTGCGCACCATCAGCTATACCGCACAATTTGACGGCGAAGCACGGGAAATGTGCCTGTACTACACCACAAAAGTCGGCGAAGATTACTCCGCCGACCGCCGGGTGTTTCCCCAGAGCGTGGGCGAGGGGCGGTACATCTACACACTGCCCCGCACCAGCCTGGCCGCGCTGCGGCTGGACCCCTGCAGCCCCGAGGAAAACAAGACCGTAACGCTGGCGGTGCGTGATATCACCTTAAACGCCGCCGACACGCTGCCCGCCGTGTGGCAGTATTTTGTGCCGACGTGGTGCCAGGCGTTTTGCCTGGTGCTCTACCCGGCCTTGGCGGCCGCCGCCGTGAGCATGATTTTTGCGGTACTCAAAAAAGAAAAATAATTACGGAATGAGCAGATGTTTCACTTTGGGTGGGCCATCTGCTTTTTTGGTGGGGGTAGAGAATGTAGGGGCCGCACATGTGCAGCCCGCAGCTTTCCGGCAAACGACCGTATGCCTCCCACGTGCGGGCCGGGTATGCCCGGCCCCTACAATCTTTTTGGCAAAGCCTTTCATTTTGCACCGTCTTTTTCGATAATTTTGCACGAATCTGTTGCTTTTGGCATTTGTGTTATATTATAATAGTTAATGTATAGGAGAATGTGCTTTTTCGGGCGTTTTCTCCGGTCTTATGTATAGGTAAAGGGACCATGAGCGAAAAAGAAAAGATCCTGATAGCGGACGATTCCGCAATGAACCGCGCTATCCTGACGGAGATGCTGGGCGACGGTTACGAAATCCTTGAAGCCGAGAACGGCCGCCAGGCGGTGTCCATCATGCAGACCAACGTCGACATTGACCTGCTGCTGGATATCATGATGCCCGAAATGGACGGCTTTGACGTGTTGGCCATGATGAATAAATATCACTGGATCGACGACATCCCGGTCATTATGATCTCGGCCGAGAACGCATCCAGCTATGTGGAGCGTGCCTACGATCTGGGCGCGACTGACTACATCAGCCGCCCGTTTGATATGGCCATCGTGCGCCGCCGCGTCATCAACACCCTGATGCTCTACGCCAAGCAGAAGCGCCTGGTGCGGCTGGTGGCCGAGCAGGTCTACGAAAAAGAAAAGAGCAGCTCGACGATGATCAACATCCTGAGCCATATCGTCGAGTTCCGCAACGGTGAGAGCGGCCTGCACGTGCTGCACATCCAGACGGCGACCGACATCCTGCTGCGCACGCTGGTCCGGAAAAACGACAAATACAATCTGAACGCCGCCGATATCTCGCTGATCAGCACGGCGTCGGCGCTGCACGACATCGGCAAGATCAACATCCCAGCGTCGATTCTGAACAAGCCCGGCAAACTGACGAAGGAAGAGTTTGACACGATGAAGACCCACACCACCACCGGTGCGGAAATTCTCGACAAGCTCCCCTTCCAGCAGGAGTCGCCGCTGGTCAAGACAGCCTACGCCATCTGCCGCTGGCATCACGAGCGCTGGGACGGCCGCGGCTACCCTGACGGCCTGAAGGGTGAGGATATTCCCATTGCCGCGCAGGTCGTGGCAATGGCCGACGTCTACGACGCCCTGACGAGCGAGCGCTGCTACAAAAAAGCCTTTGGCCATGACAAGGCCATGGAGATGATTTTGAACGGCGAGTGCGGGCAGTTCAACCCGCTGCTGCTGGAATGCCTGACGGATGCGGGTGCGCGGCTGCACGCCGAGCTGAGCCTGGCCTCCTCCGGCGGAAGCCGCCGCAACTACCTGGCCGAGGCACAGCATATCTCGGAGGTGCTGCTGCACGAGAAATCGCTGCCCGGGCAGGATCACATCCTGCGCACGCTGTCCGTGCTGCGCACCAAGGCGAATTTCTTTGCCGAAAATGCCCGCTGTGTGCAGTTTGATTACAGCGAGGCCACCGGCCTGGTGCGGTTCTCACCCTGGGCGGTGGAGCATATGCAGGTGCCGGAAGAGCTGCATCTGCCGGACGAAGCCGATCGATCCGGCTTTGCCATCGCGGATATTGATCGTATCCGTACCGCGCTGCGGGCCACGACAGTGGACCGCCCCCACGCCGAGCTTTCGATGCTGCTGCCCATTGACGGCGAGCTGCGCTGGCATCATGTGTCGCTCTGCGCCCTGTGGAGCGATGAGATACCGCCCCTGTACATCGGCGCGGTGGGCCAGGCCAACCCCGTGTAACAAGGGGCAGCGCAACACCTGTGTCACTGCGGAATTTACCGCTGAAGAATAAAAGTGAAAATGAGAAAGGCAGAAATGATATGACGTTACAGGAATTTTATGCCCGCGTCGGCGGCGATTACAATGCCACCCTGAGCCGTCTGCCCAGCGAGGCTCTTGTGAAGAAGTTTATCCTGAAATACCCCGGCGACCCCAGCTTTGCCCAGCTGAAGGACGCGCTGGCCGCCCAGGATTGGGAGCTGGCTTTCCGCGCCAGCCACACACTGAAGGGCGTGGCCCAGAACTTAGGGATGGACCGCCTGTACAAGGCTGCCGCGGCCCTGTGCGACGCCGTGCGCGGCCCCAAGCCGCTGGAAGATGAGAGCCTTTGGCCGCCCGTCCTTGCTGCCCACGAGGAAGTGCTGGCGGCAATCCGCGAACTGTAAAGCCCCCCTTGCAGGTCGGCCCTGCAGAATACTATGTGCGGCGTCTCTGCCGCTGCACAGGAAACCGGAGTGCCCCTGCCATGTATAATAAAAAGGAGAACCTCCCCACTCTGCGGCGCACGGTCTGCTGCCTGCTGCTTACCAGTATGCTGTTGGCAGCGATGACACGCCCCGGCGCACCCTGCGCGTAGGCTTTTACACCTACACGGGCTACCATGTCATGGACGAGGACGGCCACCGCAGCGGCTATTCCTACGAGGTACTGCAGCGCATTGCCCAGCATGAGAATGTACAGTTTGAGTATCTGGCTTACGACTGTGATGCCAACGAGGCCGCCGATATGCTGGAGCGCGGCGAGATTGACCTGCTGCCCACGCTGCGCAAGACCGATGAGCGCGCCGAGCGCTTCGACTTCTCCAACGAGCCGATCTCCAATGTAGCCACAATGCTGACCGTCAAGGCCGGCAACCGCAGCATCGTGGCGGGCAACTATGATACGTTTGACGGCATGGTCGTCGGTATGAGCCGCAGCGGCAACGGCCGCAACGAGAGTTTCAAGGCCTACGCTGAGAAAAACAGCTTTACCTACACACCGGTCTATTTTGACACCGATGAGGAACTTTCCGCCGCACTGCGCAGCGGCACCATCACGGCGGCAGTCTCCAACCGGATGCGCCAGACCTCCAACGAATGGGTCATCGACACCTTTGACAATGAGGACGTCTACATTGCCGTGCGCAAAGGCGATGCTTCGACCCTGCGGCTTGTCAACGACGCGTTGATCCGTATGGACCGCGACGACCCCACCTGGCGCACGACCCTGTTTGACAAGTACAACAAGAACATCCACACCAGCAACAAGCTCTACCTGACCGCTGCTGAGGAAAACTACATCACGGTCCACAATGCAGCGGACAAGGAGTTCACCGTGCTGGCCAACCCGGACCGCTACCCCTACTCCTATCTGGACAAAGACGGCAAGCTGACCGGCATCATGGTAGACCTCTTTAAGCTCGTGGCGGGGCGCGCCCGGCTGCACTACAAGTTCTTGACACCGGCTGACCGCACCGAGTACAAGCAGATTCTCAATGACCGCGCGGCGGATTTTGTCATTGATTTGACCAGCGATTTTTCCACCGCCGAGGATTGTGGCTACAAACTGACGGACAGCTACCTCTCGGCGGAGTTTTCCTGGGTGTTGCTGCGCAGCCACGACGGCGACCTGCGCAGGGTGGCCGTGGCCTACAACTTCAACACCGACGTGCTGGAGCTGCCCGGCCTGGACGACTGCGCCACCGTCGAGTACATGGACTCCTTCGATGACTGCCTGGCGGCGCTGCACAGCGGCGAAATTGACGCCTACTACACGTACACCTACCAGGCCGAGCGGACCATCTTTGATGACAAAAAGAACGAGCTGCGTTCGATGCTCAGCGACGAACGGCGCAGTTTTTGCATCGGCGTCAACCGCGATTACGACGTGCTGCTGCGCAGTGTGCTGAACAAGAGCGTAAACAGCCTGACCCGCGCCGAGGTCGTCTCCATCACCAACAAATATATCAACCTGGGCACGCAGAAATTCTCGCTGGTGCGCTTGGCCTACCAGTATCCGCCGGTCATTGTGCTGACCTACCTGTGCGTTGTCGCCGCGATCGTCTGCATCAGACTGGTGCTGCGCAGCCGCCGTTTCCGCGCCGAGGCCGAGAAGGCCCTGCACAAGGCCGAGGAAGCCAGTGCTGCCAAGACGGAATTTTTGTCGAATATGTCCCACGATATCCGCACGCCCATCAACGGCATTATGGGTATGCTGGACATTGCCGAGGAAAATTTTGACGATAAGGCACGTGTCAAGGACTGCATAGCCAAGATGCGCGGCGCGGCGTCCCACCTGCTCTCGCTGGTGAACGACGTGCTGGATATGTCCAAAATCGAGTCCGGCAGTATGCAGATGCTCAACACCCCGTTTGATTTGCGGGTACTGCTGGATTCCTGCTGCGGCATTTTGGAAGGGCAGATCACCGAGCGAAACATGACGTTCACGAAGCAGATCGGCCCGTTCTGGCATCCCTACCTGGTGGGCAGTGAGCTGCACATCCGCCAGGTGCTCATCAACATTCTGTCCAACGCCGTCAAATACACACCCGACGGCGGCGAGATCAACTTCCGCGCCAGGGAGACGCTGTTTGAGGAAGGCCTTGTCCACCTGCGCATGGAGATCAAGGACAACGGCATCGGCATGAGCGAGGAGTTCATGCAGCACATCTTTGAGCCGTTCACCCAGGAACAGCGCACGAGCCGCACGACCTACAAGGGCACCGGCCTGGGCATGGCTATCACGAAAAAACTCGTTGACCAGATGCATGGCTCGCTGGATGTGGAGAGTGAACCCGGGAAGGGCTCGACCTTCATTTTACGGCTGTCGCTGCCGGTGGGCGAGTGCCCCGCCAACGCCCCTGACCCGATGGAGGAAAAGCGTGCGCCTGATTTGAAGGGCCTGCACCTGCTGCTGGCCGAGGACAATGAGCTGAACGCTGAGATCGCCGTGACGCTGTTGGAGGAACAGGGCGCGAAGATCACCGCTGTGACCAACGGCAAGGAGGCGCTGGAGGCCATCCAGAACGCCGCGCCCCGCACCTACGACGCGATTCTGATGGACGTGATGATGCCTGAGATGAACGGTTTGGAAGCTACCCGCTGCATCCGCGCGTTTGAGGGCAAAGGCCCCGACGAGGGCACGCCTATCATTGCCATGACGGCCAACGTCTTTGCCGACGATGTAAAGGCCTGCTTGGATGCGGGCATGAACAGCCACGTAGGTAAGCCGCTGGACATGAAGATCCTGATGGCCGAAATTTTGAAGTACACGAACCGCACCCGCTCGATTTGCTGAAGAATCTAAAGTAAAACCCGCTTTTTTCAAATTAGATTAAGAAAATGTGCCCGCCATATTGCAAAAACTATTTTTTCGGATGTATAATAGGAAGGATAGTTTTTGTGGTATGGCGGGTGCTTTTGTGTGCCCCCGAACATGGAGGGTGAATTATGGCAACGAAGTATATTTTTGTGACCGGCGGCGTTGTGTCGGGCTTAGGCAAGGGCATCACAGCGGCCAGCCTGGGCCGTCTGCTCAAGACCCGCGGGCTGAAGGTGGCCAGCCAGAAGCTGGATCCCTACATCAATGTGGACCCCGGCACGATGAGCCCCTTGCAGCACGGCGAGGTGTTCGTGACGGACGACGGCACCGAGACCGATCTGGACTTGGGCCATTATGAGCGTTTTATCGATGAAAACCTGAACAAATACTCCAACCTGACCACCGGCAAAGTCTACTGGAACGTCCTGAACAAGGAGCGGCAGGGCGCCTACCTGGGCCAGACCGTGCAGATCATCCCCCACATCACCAACGAGATCAAGAGCTACATTTATAACCTGGCCAAGAGCACCGAGGCCGATGTCGTTATCACCGAGATCGGCGGTACCACCGGCGATATCGAGAGCCAGCCCTTCCTGGAGGCCATCCGCCAGGTCGGCCTGGAGCAGGGCCCCGAGAACTGCTGCTACATCCATGTCGTGCTGGTACCCTACATTTCCGGCTCCGACGAGTACAAATCCAAACCGGCCCAGCATTCCTGCAAGGAGCTGCAGGGCATGGGCATCGCGCCGAACATCATCGTCCTGCGCGCCGACGGCCCTGTGGGCAACGACATCAAGCGCAAGATCAGTATGTTCTGCAACGTGCGCCCCGACTGCGTCATTGAGAACCTGACGATGCCGAGCCTGTACGAGTGCCCCCTGATGCTGGAAACTGCCGGCCTGACCAACGTAGTGGCCCGCCAGCTGCACCTGCAGACCCCGCCCACCGACCTGACCGAGTGGAAAGAGCTTATCAGCCGCATTGCGACCCGCAGCAAGACCTGCACCATCGCGCTGGTGGGCAAGTATGTCAAGCTGCACGACGCCTACCTGAGCGTCATGGAGAGCCTGTACCATGCAGGTTTTGAGAACGAGAGCAAGGTCAATATCAAGTGGGTGGACAGTGAGCACCTGGTGGACCAGAACTGCTGTGCCGAGGAACTGGGCGACGCCGACGGTATCATCGTACCGGGCGGCTTCGGCGACCGCGGCATTGAGGGCATGATCCAGGCTGCCCAGTACGCGCGGGAGAACCATGTTCCCTACTTTGGCATCTGCCTGGGTATGCAGATCATGGTCATGGAGTACGCCCGCAATGTGCTGGGCTACGCCGACGCCAATTCCAGCGAGTTTACGCCCGAGGGCCATCATAACGTCATTGACCTGATGCCGGATCAGCAGGGTGTCGAGACGAAGGGCGGCACGATGCGCCTGGGCAAGTACCCCTGCACCATCACCCCGGGCACCAAGATGGCCGAGTGCTACGGCACGCTGAACATCGACGAGCGCCATCGCCACCGCTATGAGTTCAACAACGAGTTCCGCGCCGAGTTTGAGGAAAAGGGCCTGGTCATTGCAGGCACCAGCCCGGACGGCCGCCTGGTCGAGGCTGTCGAGATTCCGGGCCGTGACTTCCACCTGGGTGCCCAGTTCCACCCCGAGTTCAAGAGCCGCCCGAACCGCGCCCACCCGCTGTTCAAGGGCTTCATCGCCGCCGCGCTGAAGTACCAGAGCGAGCACACCCCAACCGACCATCCCATGTCGCTGGGGGAATAAAATTGTAATAATAGAGCCTTCCCCCGAGGGGGAAGGCTTTTTGCTGCCCATCAATTTACAACTCTTTCACATTTTCCCCGCAATATCCCCTGCCTTCGATTCGTACTGTTATATAGAGCAGGCTCACACGAAAAAACCGCCAATATCCTGTCAAAAACCCGCGCATTTCTTGTGCGGATTTTTGCTTGCTTTATGCGCCCCTGGCGGCGTATAATGGTACATCATTGAAAGGGTGTAAATCTATGCGTAACTGGTGTTCGCGCCATCCGGTCTGGTTCATGGCGCTCTATGCTTTGTTTTACTTAACGTTTTTCTCGCTGCTGGAACACACCGTCCTGACGCCGGACCTGTGGGTCCACTGCCGGTTGGACGATGTGATTCCTTTCTGCAAATATGCCATTGTACCGTATCTTTTGTGGTTCCCGTGGATCCCGTTCACGCTGTTCTACCTGCTGTACAAGGCCCCGCGGGAGGATTTTTGGCGGCTGTGCGTGCCGCTCTTCACCGGCATGACGATGGCGCTTTTGTTCTACGTCATCGTGCCCAACGGCCTGGCGCTGCGCCCGCATTTTGTGCCGGGCAACGACATTTTCGCGCAGCTGGTGCGGATGATCTACCGCAGCGACACGCCGATGAACGTCTGCCCGTCCATCCATGTCTTCAACTCGGTCACGCTGATGCTGGCCTACTACCGCAGTGCGGTTTTTGACGCCCCGCGCCGCCGCTGGATGCGCCCCGCTGCCATGGTGTTGTGTATGTCCATCACGCTTTCCACGATGCTGCTCAAACAGCACAGCGTTATTGACGTGGTGTTCGGCTTGCTGCTGGCCTTGGCGCTGGACTATGGTGCCACGGTCTTGCAGAGCGAGGACGTCGGACACAGGCGTCTGCCGGAGAGGTTATAAAAAACAAAAGCCTCCCTTGTTAAAGGGAGGTGCCGAGCGTAAGCGAGGTGGAGGGATTCCTGCGGCGGCACGGCAAGCGTGCACACTCCCGCAAGGTCGCAGCAATCCCCCAGTCCGCTCACGCGGACAGCCCCCTTTAACAAGGGGGCCTTTTTATTTACAGCGCATACACCAATATTCCCACAAGGATCATCGCCAGCGCAATGATTTTCTTGGGGTTCATCTTCTCATGGAAGATCGTCACACCGAAGATCGTGACGTAGATATACCCGGTCGCTTCCAGCACCGGGCCGACGTTCAGCGGCACGCCCTTGTAGGCCAGCATCGTCAGCAGCGTGCAGCCCACAAACAGGCCGTAACCCAGAATCACGCGCCAGTCGGTGTACTCAGCCAGGACGGACTTGTGCTCCCGCAGGGCGGCCTTTTTCAAAAGCACCTGTGAGACCGAGGATAAAAACGTGCTGCACAGATACAGCAGCACGTAGGGCAGCTGTGCCTGGTTCATTGGCCGCCCTCCCCTTCGTTATCGGCACGCACAAACAGCACGATGCCGCAGATAATAATGACCGCGCCGATGACCTGCCGCGGCGTGACGGCCTCGCCGAAGACGGCCAGGCCCAGCAGGATACCCCACACGACGGTGACGGCCTTGTTGGCGTAGGCGGTCGTCAGCGGCAGATGCTTGATGACCTGCTGCCAGCCCACCGCGTAGACGACCAGCGCCAGCAGCATCAGGCCGTACAGCACGATGAACGCCGCGCTCAAAAACGGCTGCTGCGCGGCCAGCTTGCTGCACACGCTGCTGC
>ENA-ORTQ01003502-ORTQ01003502.1-human-gut-metagenome-genome-assembly--contig:-NODE-3502-length-11729-cov-9.275655_pt1 | contig 11729 bp, 9 predicted proteins | sample MGYA00241912_ERZ509188 | MGnify/ENA primary metagenome ERZ509188 (study PRJEB26280, sample SAMEA2338849) | human gut metagenome | biome: human gut; feature: human-associated habitat; material: faeces...
AGATCAAACGTGCCGCGGTTGTCTCTGGCGTAATCCTCCGCACGGGCATGCACCGCCGTAACGTTGGTCAGGCCCAGTTCGGCGATGACTTCATTTAGAAAATCAATGCGCTTGCGCAGTGCATCGAGCAGCACAAACTCGGTCTGCGGGCACAGAATCGCCAGCGGCATGCCCGGAAAACCGGCTCCCGTTCCCACATCGAGCACGCGTCCATCCTGCGGCATATACGGTGCAAGTGCCGCGCAATCGAGGAAATGCCGGGTCACGATTTCGGTCGGATCGGTAATGGCAGTCAGATTCATAACCTTGTTTTTCTCGCGCAGAATCTCGGAATAACGCAGTAAGTTGTCCGCTGCAGGCGGACACTCTGCGACGCCCAGCTCGCGCAGACCGGCGGTCAAAAGCTCGCGTTCAGTCATGCCTTTTCCTCCTTTTTATGGGTCTCGATGTAGATCATCAGTGCCGTGATATCCGCCGGTGAAACGCCCGAAATACGGGCCGCCTGACCGAAATTCAGCGGCTTGACGGCGTTCAGTTTCTGACGTGCCTCCAGTCGCAGCGAGTCCACCTCGTTGTAGTCCAGATCGAGCGGCAACGGGCGGCTCTGCAGCTTGCGGTACTGCTCCACATCGCGCATCTGGCGCTCGATATAGCCCGCGTATTTGACGCGGATTTCCACCTGCTCACGGATAACAGCGGGCAGCTCCGGACGCTCAGGATCGAACATTGCAAGGTCCGCATAGCTGAGTTCCGGGCGGCGCAGCAGGTCGATCAGCTTGCAGCCCGCCTTGAGCGGTGTAGAGTTTTTACCCGCAAGAAAGCCGTTCAATTTATCGCTCGGCGCTACGCCGACCGAGGCTGTGCGGTCGATTTCTGCCTGCACTGCTTCGTACTTTTTACGCACCTTTTCGCCGCGTTCCGGCGAATTCAAGCCAACTCGAACACCGATCGGCACCAGACGTTCATCTGCGTTATCCTGCCGCAGAAGCAGGCGATACTCCGAGCGTGAGGTCATCATGCGATAGGGTTCGCTCGTGCCGCGCGTCACCAGATCGTCGATCAGCGTACCAATGTAGCCGTCCGCACGGTCGAGTACAAGCGGCTCCTCCCCCTTGATTTTGAGCGCAGCATTGATGCCCGCAACCAGTCCCTGCGCAGCCGCCTCCTCATAACCGGACGAGCCGCAGAACTGGCCTGCGCCGTACAGTCCGGGCACCTTTTTAGTCTCGAGCGTCGGCCGCAGCTCCAGCGGGTCGATGCAGTCATACTCGATGGCGTACGCCGGCCGCATAATCTCCGCGTTCTCCAATCCCTTGACCGAGCGCAGCATCTCGCGCTGCACGTCGAACGGCATGGACGACGAGAAGCCCTGCACATAGACCTCCTCGGTGTCCAGACCCATCGGCTCAAGGAACAGCTGATGGCGCGGCTTATCCGCAAAGCGCACCACTTTGTCCTCGATAGACGGACAATAGCGCGGTCCTACGCCCTCAATCTGGCCGCCGTACAGCGGCGAACGGCTCAGATTTGCGCGGATGATTTCATGTGTTTTCGCGGTCGTGTAGGTCAGATAACACACCGCGCGGTTGTCCGGCGGGTGGTCGGTCTCAAACGAAAACGGGATGATCTCATCCTCACCGGCCTGCTCCGCCAAATCGGTATAATTGATTGAACGGCGATTGATGCGCGGCGGCGTACCTGTCTTAAACCGCTGCAGCCGCAGTCCCAGATTGCGCAGCGACTCGGTAAGCGGCTTGGCTGCCGCCATGCCGTCCGGACCGGATTCACGAGTGTACTCGCCGATGATCACACGTCCGCCGAGGAATGTGCCGGACGCAATGACAGCCGCCTTGACCGGATGGCGCGCGCCGATGGCGGTAACGACCGCGGAAACGGCACCGTTCTCCACCTCGATGGACACAATCTCGTCCTGCATGAGAAACAGATTTTCCTGCCGCTCAAGCGTGTGCTTCATATACTCTCTGTATTTAATGCGGTCGGCCTGTGCACGCAGCGAGTGCACTGCCGGACCCTTGCCGCGGTTGAGCATGCGGTACTGGATGCAGGCCGCGTCAGCCGCACGCGCCATCTCACCGCCGAGCGCATCTATCTCGCGTACAAGGTGTCCCTTAGCTGTACCGCCGATCGCCGGATTGCACGGCATATTGCCTACGGCGTCCAAATTGATCGAAAAACACGCTGTTTTTGCACCCAAACGTGCTGCAGCCAGCGCCGCCTCAATACCGGCATGACCGGCGCCGATCACCGCTACATCAAAGCTCTCTGCCGAAAAAACCGTCATTGGCGCTCTCTCCCCTTTCAAAAAATTCCTGTGATTTCGGTTGTGTGAAACCTGTGCGTAACTGTTGATAACTCTGTGGATACTGTTGATAACTTGTGAGTTTTTGACTATATTTTTATACGCACAGTTTTATTTCCGTTTTATTATTACAATAAGTAGTTGAATATAGGGCAATTTTCCGGGTTATCCACTATATCTCGTATACCGCCGGATAGAAGTTGTGCACAAGTGATTTTTACCTCATTTTTACCTGCGGACATACAGTATATATCATACACGATTTCAGCGTAAAATAAAAGAGGACGTTTGCACAGATTGCAAACGTCCTCTCTGAATTTTAAGTGCAATTTCTCTTAATAACAGCTGCAGCAGCATCACTTTCCGACGCAGAAGTCGCTGAAAATGCGGGTGACAACGGCATCGGTCACGGTTTCGCCGGTGATCTCGCCCAGTGCGGTAATCGCGCCCTCGGCGTCCATCACGACCGCGTCCGGCGTCATACCGGATTGCGCCGCATACAGCGCTGCTTCACAGCGTTCGGCAGCACGCGCCAGCGCCGCCGCCTGTCTTGCGTTAGTGATGAGCGCACCGTCAAACGCACCGTCGCCCAGACCCACGGTTCGCGGGATAAGATTGAGCAGCTTATCCAGTCCGTCACCGGTTTTCGCAGAAAGCGGCACGATATGCAGGAAGTGCTTTTTCAGCAGCTTTTCATCCAGCTGCTGCGGCAGATCGACCTTGTTCACAACCGCGATCGCGCGGTGGCCTGCCGAGCGTGCCAGCACGAGCATATCCTCGTCACTGATGGGCTTGGAGCCGTCGAACACAGCCAGGATGAGCGAGGAAGCCGAAGCCTCCGCCATCGCCCGGTCAATGCCCGCCTGCTCCACCGGATCGTCCGTGTTGCGCAGACCGGCAGTGTCGGTCACGCGAAGCAGAATCTGTCCGACCTTGACATTCTCCTCGATGAGATCGCGGGTCGTGCCCGGAATATCGGTCACGATCGCCCGCTCGCGGCCGAGCAGCGTGTTCAGCAGCGTGGACTTGCCGGCGTTCGGCCTTCCGAGGATAACGCACGGTACGCCTTCTCTAAGAATACGGCCGCGCTCATAGCTTTCTGCCATGCTGTACAGACGGCTTGTCGTGCGGTGCAGCAGCGCTGCGGCATCCTCGAACAGCACCGGATCAATGTCCTCGTCCGGGAAATCCACGACCGCGTGGAAATGCGCCACCATGCCGAGCAGCTCATCGCGCATCTGCTGCACGGGAGAGCCGACCGCGCCCATGACCTGTGCCGCCGCATTCTGCGCCGCCTCTGCGGTGCGCGCAGTGATCAGATCATGCACGGCTTCAGCCTCAGAAAGGCCCATTTTGCCGTTTAAGAAGGCACGGCGAGTAAACTCACCTGCCTCTGCCTGCCGCACGCCCTGCGCGAACAGAGCGTCCAGGCCGGCACACAGCACGGCTGTCGAGCCGTGGCACTGCAGCTCCGCCATCGTTTCACCCGTATAGGTGTGCGGTGCGTGCAGTGCGACAGCGTAGCAGCAGTCGATCACATTGCCGGACTTGTCCGTCAGTGTGCCGTAAACCAGCTTCTGCGAGGGTGCTTCCGTAAGCGGCTTGCCGTTCTTCGCCTGAAAAACGGCATTTATCGCTTCGATTGCGCGTTCACCCGACACGCGGATCAAACCGATCGGTCCGCCGGAGGAGGAAATTGCGGCAATCGTATCGTTCATAACGAATACCCCGATTTAACCGCGGTCGCGGTTGCGATAGCTGTTATCCGGCGCAATAACAACGCGGCGACCCGGCTCGGTGCCGGTCGAATAGGTGGTCACACCGTTGAAGTCCTGCAGCGCGGCATGGATGATGCGGCGCTCATACGGGTTCATCGGCTCAAGCGTCATGGAGCGATGCGCCTTAACGACCTTCATCGCCATCTTGCGAGCCAGACGCTCCAGGCTTTCCGCGCGCTTCTCGCGGTAGTTTTCGGTATCGACAGACAGGCGAACGTGCTCATCCAGTGCATTATTCAGCACCAGAGAGCCGAGGTACTGGATGGCATCCAGCGTGTCGCCGCGGCGGCCGATGATCGGGCCCATATCCGGACCGGAAATCTCCAGACGGAGCTGGTCGCACTCTACCTGAGGCAGGGTCTTAACCTGACCCTCAACGCCCATCTTTGCCAGCAGACCGGTTACAAAATCGGTAGCCAGCTTTTCCGCCTGCTGCATGCCTGCTTCGGAAACCGGGATCAGCTCACGCTCCTTGGGAACGGACGGCGTGATCGGACGGTCCTCACGCGGGCGGCGCGGACGGCGGTCACGGCCATTGCGGTCGCCGCGGTCACGGCGCGGACGATCGCTGCGCTCACGGCGCGGCGGACGCTCAAACTCCAGCTTTTCCGGTACAAAATCTGCCGGAGCAGCCTTTACCAGACGAGGCGTGTTATCCTCCGTGGTGATGGACAGCTTCTGCGGCTTCTCAGCGGGTTTCTCTTGCTTCGGAGCCGGCTTTTCCGCCTTGACAGCAGGCTTCTCCTGCTTCGGCTCAGCCTTGGGAGCGGGCTTGCGCTCCTCATGCTTTACCTCCGGCTTTGCCGCCGGAATATCCGGTGCTTCATAGGTCACGCGCACGCGTGCCGGCGTTGCGCCGATACCCAGAAAGCCCTTTTTGCCGATCTCGAGTACCTCTACCGATACATCGTCGCGCTCCAGACCGAGCTGCGTGAGGGCATTCTCGACTGCTGCGTCACGGTTTTCACCGGTAGCCTCTAAAAACTTCTGCATGATTTACTTGTCCCCCTTTTTGTTCTTTGCGTTCTGGGACTGCTGCTTCTGTGCAGCCTTGTGTGCTTCACGCTTAGCCTGCTTCTCTGCCTCGATGCGGGCAGCCTCAGCAGCCTGCTTGGCCTCCTGCTTGCCGCGGAGCGTCTTGGTGAGGATGATCTCCTGTACGCAGGTAAATACGTTGTTGAAGATCCAGTAGATGCCGATTGCACCCGGAAGGATGAACGCAAAGTACAGCGACATCAGCGGCATCATAAAGTTGAGCATCTTCATCTGACCTGCTGCCGCAGAGTTCTGCGTGCCCTGCATCTTCTGCATGATGTAGGAGGACAGGAATGCGGTCAGACCGGACAGGATCGGGATGATCCAGATAATGCTCGGATGAGAGATAGACGGCGTATCAGCCAGATTCAGACCAAAGAAGTGGAAATCCAGCGGGAAAATGGTCTCGCCGCTCTGCAGGCAGTTCATTACGTCAGAAGAGAAATTGCCTGCTGCATCAACAAATGCGTTCAGCTTCTCTGCGATCAGAATCTGAACCGTGTAGTTCGCGCCTGCGAGCTGATCCAGACCGATCATCTGTGCGAGAGCGATAACGGTTTCGCGGCTCAGGCCGACGATGTACTGCAGCGGCTGCTGAACCGCGTAGTACAGGCCCATCATGATCGGCAGCGGGATAAGGTTGGGCAGACAGCCGCTCATCGGGCTGACGCCGTGCTTCTCATACAGCTTCTGCATCTCTTCGTTCAGCTTGACGCGGTTGTTCGCGTACTTCTTCTGCAGCTGCTGGAGCTCGGCGTTCATCGCGCTCATGGCGAGCATACTCTTCTTGCTCTTGATGGTCAGCGGGATGCAGACCAGCTTTACCAGCAGCGCGAACAGGATAACGGCGATACCGTAGTTCTGCACGATGCTGTACAGCCACTGCAGCAGCAGGCCGAACGGTCTTACGATCAAGATGCCGAACAGCTTCGGATCTTTGACCAGGTTAGAAAGTTGATCCAGGGTCATAAAAACCTCCATGTTAAATTGTAAAACGACACAGTGAAAAGGATTTTGCAAAGCAAAATCCTCACTTTACCGCCGTAAGGCAGTATAAAACATGATCCCGTTCCTATTATGGAACCGGATCATAGGGTCCTCTCTTAGAGAAAGGATTGCAGCGGCAGATGCGCTTAAACGCCAGCCAGCCGCCCTTGATCGCGCCGTATTTCTCGATGGCCTCGATCGCGTACTGCGAGCAGGTCGGGATATACCGGCAGCAGGGCGGTTTGTTTGGAGAAATATACCGGCGATAAAACCGGATCATCGCCAGCAGCAGCCGCTTCATGTCCGAGCTGCCGCAACCTTGTTGTCCTTCAAGGCGCGCAGCAGCGATTTTTCGATTTCCTGATAGCTTGCGCCTACGGCCCGTACCCGTGCGACCAGCACAAGGTCGATGCCGTCGGCAAATTTGTCCTCGTTGAGACGGTACGCCTCACGAAACAAACGCTTGATGCGGTTTCTTTTCACCGCACACGCCAGCTTGGCACTGACGGTGAGTCCCAGCCGGTTGTAGCCGAGCTTGTTCCTGCGGCAGTAGATCACAACGTGTTTTCCTGCCGTGGACACACCACGATGATACAATCGGCGGAATTCGTGGTTTTCCTTTAAGGATACTGTTTTTTTCATCTTCTGATGCTCCCGTTTTTTCCTGATGCCCTCGAAAAAAACGTATTTTTTCTTTGCATCTGATGGTTTGCAAAGCTGATTTTACTATTTCGTTCGTTTCGGTCAGTAAAATCCAAACCTGAATACCGTATTTTCGCTGCATGGACTGCACCCTAAACAGAGTGACACCGCTCCAGACAACGATTGCTTGAGTGGTATTGCCCGTAAACGAAAAAACGAGCCGCACGAATGCGGCTCGTTACGAACTCTTTTGCGCCGCTGGCGCGAATTTTCAGGAAGTCTGAATACTTCCTTTATAGGCTGTCATTAAGCAGACAGCTTAGCGCGACCCTTAGCGCGACGGCGTGCAAGTACCTTGCGGCCGTTGGACGTGGACATACGCTTACGGAAGCCGTGCTCCTTGGAGCGCTGACGCTTCTTCGGCTGGAACGTTCTCTTCATAACTTTGTGCACCTCCCTGTTCTAAAATTTACAGATGGGCACCGGCATAGGTCCGGCGCAAGACGCGGGCATATGCCGCTGCCTGTCTGCATAATAGGATACGATATTTATTATCCTATATAGGTTCGATTTTGTCAAGCATTTTTTCCGACCCTCGGAACGAATTTCAGCAGTTTGCACAGGTTGTCAACATGTTGTGGATAAATAGAAGTATCTGCTCAATGTCTTGCGTAATCACGGTTTTCGGCAATCTGCGGATTTTCGGATTTTCGCGGAAAAGCCGCCAATTTTCGATGAATTTTTGCATAAATTCCGCAGTTTTCATAAAAAACGCCGTGCATTTTTTCCAACCGGCTTTAATTTTCGATGATTTCGACGCAAAAAACGCCAATTTTTTTAAATTCTGCGAAGTAAATAAACCGGTTCGGCTGTTCAAAATCATGCTGCCGCGCGGCACGCCGCCGGACAGTTATCCACATCGACGCATTGAACTTGTGGATAAAATATGCTATTATAAAATAGAATTATTATCGACAGGAGGCGCCCTATGGCAAACAATATATTGGAGATGGCGCTCGAGCAACTGGACTTCCCTCCTTCCACCATTTCCGCTTGGTTTGACGACGTAACGGTCGTTTCCTTTGGGGATAATCGGCTGGTGCTGCACTCTCCGGTACCCTTTAAGAAAGAATTTATCGAGTCCAAATTTATCGCTCCTCTACAGGAGGTGCTGCACAACCTGACCGGCGACCCGATCACGATCGTTGTAGTAACCGGCGAATACACCGCGCCGAGCACGAGCACTTCTCCGTATGACGACTACACATTTGAGCGTTTTATCGTCGGTTCGAGCAACAAATTCGCGCATGCGGCTGCCCTTGCGGTTTCGCAGCGCCCGGCGGCAGAGAACAACCCGCTTTTCATCTACGGCAACTCGGGTCTGGGTAAAACGCATCTGATGTACGCGATCGCAAACGTGCTGCGCCGCACCCATCCGGAATACCGCATTATATATGTAAAGGGTGAGGATTTCACCAACGAGCTGATCACCGCCATCCAGGAAGGCAACGTACAAGCATTCCGCAACAAGTACCGCATGGTTGACCTGCTGCTGCTGGACGACGTGCAGTTCATCGCCGGCAAAGAGCGCACGCAGGAGGAATTTTTCCATACCTTTAACGCGCTTTATGAGGCAAAAAAGCAAATCGTGCTCACTTCTGACCGTCCGCCGAAGGAAATCAACACGCTCGAGGACCGCATGAAGACCCGTTTTGAATGGGGTCTGCTGGCTGATATTCAGCCGCCTGATTTTGAGACCAGAATCGCCATTATCCGCGATAAAGCGGTCAAAATGGGCGTTGAACTGCCCGATGACGTATCCAACTACATTGCAGAGAATATCCAGGCAAATATCCGCCAGCTTGAAGGCGCGGTCAAAAAGATCAAGGCCATGCACGAGCTGATGGGCGAACGCATCACGGTTTCGCTTGCAGAAAACGCGATCGACGCGCTGCGCACCGAGAATCCGGGTCTCAATCCGACACCAGAGCGCATTATGGAAGCGGTAGCGAACTACTTCTATATCCCGGTCGAGCAGATGATCTCGCAGAATCGCTCCAAGGATGTGGCCTACCCGCGGCAGATGGCAATGTACATGATCCGGCAGGAGCTTGAATACTCCTTCCCCGATATTGCAAAGATATTCAAACGCGACCATACCACCGTCATGCACGCCTGCAACAAGATCGAGGAGGAGCGCAAGAACTCCCGCGAGACCGAGGACGTCATCAAAAAGCTGCATAATAATATCCGCGGCGACGGCTGATCTTTGCCGTGCATTCGTGCAAAACGGCTTTTCCACAGTCTAAAAATGCACAGTTCAGTTATCCCCAATCATCCTGTGGATTCCACATGGATAACTCTGTGGATAAATAACAGGGTTATTTTCGCTGTGTATCGTTTATTTTTCATCCACAACCTCCTGTGTACGACATTTCCCGCGCCATACCTGAGGATTTTCGGGTTTTCCCCAATTTCCCCAGGTACTACTACGAATACTATATCCTATCCTTCTGTTATGTGTGATCTTTCGAGTCTCTGGCGACGCAGGCCAGAAGCTGTTCGCCCACTGCGGACATGGTCATTAGATGGTGTGTGCAATCGCACAGTATTTGCTGGCGTATATTTATAGATATGCAAACACTGCATAAATCGACTCTTTGTTTTATTTCCAGTTTTGAGAGGAGCAACTATGAAGTTTTCCTGTGAAAAAGAAACCCTGCTGAATCTGCTTAACATCGCCTCCCGCGCAGTAACCGGCAAAAGCTCGATGCCGCTGCTCGAAGGTCTGCTGTTGGCAGCCGATGCAGATACCCTGACCATCACCGGCTACGACCTGTCCATGGGCATTCGCACGACCGCTCAGGTCGATGTGGTAGAACCCGGCAGAATCGTACTGAATTCCCGTCTGTTCTGCGAAATTGTGCGCAAGCTGCCGCAGGACGTAGTCTACCTTGAGACCGACGACAAGCTGATGACCACCATCAAGTGCGGCCGTTCGGTATTCAACCTGATGGCCAGCGAGGCCGACGAGTATCCGGCTCTGGCTGATGTGGCCAGCGACAAGGGCCTTTCTCTGCCGCAGCCCATTCTCAAGAGCATGATCGCGCAGACCATTTTCTCGGTTTCGGACAACGAATCCAAGCCCATCCATACCGGCTGCCTGTTTGAAATCGAAGGCAGCCGTCTGAACGTCGTGGCCGTTGACGGCTACCGCCTGTCTGTGCGCCGCGAGACCGTCGAGGGCGTTCCTGGTGATATGAAGTTTGTTGTGCCGGGCGCGTCCCTGCGCGAGATCGAACGAATTCTGGTCGATGATGACGATATTGTCGAGATTTTTCCGGATTCCAAGAACATTTTGTTCCGCATCGGCGGCACGACTCTCATTACCCGTCTGATCGACGGCGAGTTTCTCAACTACCGTGCGGCCATTCCGAAGGAGTTCGAGCACGAGGTTTCGGCGGATCGCCAGGAGCTGATCCAGTGCATCGAACGTGTCTCCCTGATCGTGTCGGAAAAGCTGAAAAACCCGATCCGCTTCCATTTTGACGGCTCGTATGTGCAGATGTCGTGTGTGACCGCGATCGGCAAGAGCTATGACGAATGCCCGTTTGACGGCTCGATCGAGAACCTTGAGATCGGCTTCAACAACCGCTACATTCTGGAGGCGCTGCGCGCGGCCGGCGATGAGCAGGTGAAGCTGCAGCTCAAGGGCGCACTCAACCCGATGATCATTTCGCCGATGGAAGGCGATAAATACACCTATCTTGTACTGCCTGTGAGACTGAAAGCCAATGACTGAAATTAAAATTGAAACTGAATTCATCAAACTTGATGCACTGCTTAAATTTGCAAACCTGGTAAGCTCCGGCGGCGAAGCGAAGATCCGCATTGCCGAGGGTGAAGTGCTGGTAAACGGCGAAATCTGCACCATGCGCGGCAAAAAACTGCGTTCCGGTGACACGGTAGAGCTGGACGGCGCGAAGGTCTGCATCAAACAAAATAAACACTGCGTACAATAACGAACGTGATTTTACGTGTTCGTTATCATACAAATTGTCTAATATGGAGAAGCCCATGTACATCAAGTCGTTAAAACTGCAGAATTTCCGCAACTATGCGGACGAATCGTTTGCGTTCGATCCGGCGGTCAACCTGATCTGCGGCGAAAACGGACAGGGCAAAACCAACCTGCTCGAAGCGGCAGCGGCCTGCTCGACCATGCGGCTGTTCCGCACGGCCCAGAAAAAAGAGGGGATGCGGTTCGGAGAGAATCATGCTTTCATATTTGCGGATTTTCTCGCGCAGGAGCGCGATATTTCGCTTGAACTGCGATTTTCCCGCACCAAAGCGATGGAAATCTACAAAAACGGTGTGCGGCAGAAACGCCAGTCGGACGCACAGGGACTGCTCAAAACCGTGCTGTTCTGCCCGGAGGATCTGATGCTCGTCCGGGCCGGAGCGGCGGCTCGCCGCCGATTTCTCGATACCGCGCTGTGCCAGATGCGGCCCAACTACGCACGCTATCTCGAGGAATACAACCGTCTGCACGAGCATAAAACGCGCATTCTGCGCGACAGCGAAGAAAAGCCTTCCCTGCTCTCGATGTGGGAGGATTTCTCGCTTCGCATGGCGCATATCGGCGCGCAGATTATCCGTTACCGCGCGTACTACTGCCGCAAGCTGCTCAAGGCCGCGGCTGCCGTCTATGCAGATATCGCGCCGCACGAGGTGCTCTCCGGTGTGTACAAGACCGTGTCGAGTGTCACCGACCCGTTTGCAGACGCTCGAACAATCGAAAAGCAACTCATCGACCATGTGTTCAGCCATAAAACCGCCGAGATTGCGGCCAAAAGCTGTCTTTCCGGTCCGCATAAGGATGACTTGGAGCTGTTATTGGATGGCCGCAGTGCCGCTTCCTTCGGCTCGCAGGGACAGGTGCGGACCTGCACACTGTCGCTTAAACT
>ENA-ORTQ01003505-ORTQ01003505.1-human-gut-metagenome-genome-assembly--contig:-NODE-3505-length-11726-cov-2.364236_pt1 | contig 11726 bp, 8 predicted proteins | sample MGYA00241912_ERZ509188 | MGnify/ENA primary metagenome ERZ509188 (study PRJEB26280, sample SAMEA2338849) | human gut metagenome | biome: human gut; feature: human-associated habitat; material: faeces...
ACAAATTTATTCATTATTAAATCCATCTATTATGGATCAGAATTTAAACAACGAAAGGATTGTGGGATTCCTGGGACAGTCATATGTCCTCATTCCGCGAAAAGTGTTGGAGATGTTATTTCGTGGCGAAGGCCGGGAAAGATCGGTCGGCATGGTGTACTTGGCTTTGTTCTCGGAAGTGTTTTTCAAGGACGGGAAGGTTTTTTTGAACAAGCGTTATTATGTCTGTAAGCGCGGCGAGTTTGTCGGACAATGTGAAGAACTGGCGAAAAGATGCGGGATGTGTACGAAAACTCTGAACCGAAGTCTTGTTTGGTTGCAAGAAAAGGATTTGATCGGACTGAAGCGACTTAACGGCGGGATTCGTGTTTGTGTCTGCGGATACGATTCGATCATGGGGATCCGTCGTAAGGAAGCAGGGAAGGATGCGCCGGAGCAATCCGCTTTCCTCGCCCTGGAAGAGGCCGAACGCCGTATGGGCGGACGAAGCATGCAGTTCGATTGTTGTACCGCAGACGGGGAAGGAGGCTTGCAATGATGAACGGTGAAGAAACGGACGGAGGAATCTCTTTGGGCGATATGGAAAAGGCGTTGGTCTGCCTGTTGATGACCTCGATGGAAGCGCCGGTGCAGGCGGAGTCTGCAGGGCTGACTCAGGAAATGTTTGCGGATGCTTCGTTGGGATTCGTCTATGAAGTGATCATGAAAATTTATGCAACGGGGGTACGGCCGGACATGGTGCTGGTGGAACGCGGAATGCGCGAAGCGGACGAGGAACTGGCTGCCAAGCTGGGCGGTTTGTCGTTCCTGTTGCCCTACATGCTGAATGTGCGCCACGACGGGAACGTGGCGGCCTATGTGGAAGGAATCAAGAAACAATATAAGCTGAGATGCCTCGTCACGTTGTTCGGGACGATGGCGTTCAAGGCTGGCAAGGTATCGTCCGTCCCGGAGGAACTGGTCGACGAGGCGGAGCGCCTTCTGATGCAGTTCCGCCAGAAGACGGCCGAGGGCGCTCCGGTGCGTACGATCGGCGAACTGGCTGCCGAGGCGGTGTCCTGGCATTATCGTCGCTTTGGCGGTGAGCTGGAGGCCGAACAGGTGAAGAGCGGGCTTGCCGAGTTCGACTATGTGACCGGAGGGTTCCACAATACGGAGCTGACGATCGTCGCCGGACGGCCGAGCGACGGGAAGACGGCGGTGACGTTGCAGATGGCCCTGAACGCGGCGCGTGCCGGGAAATCGGTCTGCTTCTTCAGCCTGGAGATGTCGAGCCTGCAAATGTTGAACCGTGTGCTGGCAGGGATGACGGACGTGAACCCGGATCACCTGCGCATCAACAAGCCGACCGGACGCGAGTTGGGACAGTTGGAAGAGGCTGCCCTCCGGTTGAAGGACTTGCCTTTCTATCTCGACTATACGGTAGGGGCTACCGTCGAGCAGATACGGGCGAAAGTGCTGCTGCAATGCCGCCTGGGGAAATGCGACCTGGTGGTCGTGGACTACCTGCACCTTCTCGGCGGCGACCGCCGGAAGGGGGAGACACAGGAACAGATGGTGGGACGGAATGTAAGGGCGTTGAAGCAACTGGCGTTGGACAGCAATTGTCCGGTGCTGACGGTTTCGCAGATGAATCGTGCCTGCGAGGCGCGTGCCGACAAAGCGTATCTGCCGGTGATGAGCGACCTGCGCGATTCGGGGACGATCGAGCAGGTGGCGGATTGTGTGGCGTTCATCTACCGTCCCGAACGCTATGGCTTCACCCGCGACGAAAAGACGGGGCATAGCCTGGTGGGGGTCGGCAAGATCTATATCGCGAAGAACCGTAACGGTTCGACGGGGATCGCCCGTTTCCGGTACAACCCTTCGTTCACCCGTATCACGGACTATATACAGCCCGGTACGCAAACCTCTTTAGGGTTATGACGAAGCAAGAGATACAAGAACTGAAAGCCTCCCTGTCGATCAGGGAGGTGATCGGGCGTTATACGAAACTGAACCGTGTCGGTCGCCGATGGATGGGGCTTTGCCCGTTCCATGGGGACCGGCATCCTTCCCTTTCCGTCAATGAGGAGAAGGGGAGCTTTGTTTGCTATGCTTGCGGAGAGAGGGGAGATGTGTTCGCCTTTGTCAGCAAGATCGAGAACGTCGGCTTTGTCGAGGCGGCGAACAAATTGTCGATTGACAGTGGACAGTTGGCTATTGAAGGGAAAGACAATAAGGAGGCGAGATTGTTGCCGGAACGGTTGGCAATCAAGGAGAAAAAAGAAAATAGCGACGCGGAGCAATTGCCCGTTGTCAATTCTCAATTGTCAATTGAAAACGAAGCTTTCCTGGCTTTGTTGTTGCCCGCGGGTAGCGGATGTTCGGAACTGACGCCTACCTGGTTGGATTTCGGGGTGGGGCAGTCGCCCTGCCTGGTTCCCGAGCGCTGGAAGGCGATGCGGAACCGGTTGGTGTTCCCTGTGCGCGATGAGGAGGGCCGGTTGGCCGGGTTTGCCGCGCGGAGGTTGTCGGACGAAGATCGGGATAAACCGAAATATGTCAATTCGGAAACGGGCGGGCTGTATCGGAAGAGCGAACTGTTGTACGGGTTGTATGAGGCACGGGAGGCGATCCGCCGGGAGGGGAGCGTCTTTCTGGTGGAAGGATATAAGGATGTGCTGGCGATGCATGCGGCGGGGTTCAGGCATACGGTGGCGTTGTGCGGGACGGCGCTTTGTACGGGGCACATTGCTTTGTTGAAACGATATACGACATCTGTCCGCGTGATGCTGGATGCCGACAAGGCGGGGCGCAAGGCGGCGGATGCGGTTGTCCCGACGCTTGCAGGCGAAGGGATGGAGGCGGTGAGGATCGGGCTGCCGGAAGGGGACGATCCGGACTCGCTCTTTCGCCGGCTGGGGAGAGAGGCGTTTGCCGCTTACGTCCGTGAGGCGGTGCGGCAGACCCGGCCTTCGGAAGAACAGGTGTTGCTCGGACGCATCCGGAAAGGCATCGGGCTTTTGTCCGGTGTGGCGGAAGCGGAGAAACGGGAACGCTTGTTACGGGTGCTGGAGGATTGCCTGACGCAGTTGAAGGGCTTGTCCGTCGGTGCTTGCCGTCCGGCGACAATGGACTGGAGGTGGGTATGACCGGGACGTCGGATGATGAAGAAGGAAAATGGAAAAACCGTTCCACCACGCTCCGGAGGCTGGGACGGCAATATAGCCCGGATGTCACGCCCGAAGTGGCTTCCAGGCGCTTGAAACAGTGGATCGTCGGCAATCCCGTCCTGCTCGGACTCTTGCACGAGAACGGCTGGACGGCTTCGCGGCGGGTGCTGACGCCAAAGCAGGTGGAACAGATTGTGCGGGTCCTTGGGGAACCTTGAAAACAGAATATGAAACATAAAATAATAAAGAAAACCCTATTGACAATCGGCATTTCATTGTCGATTGTCAATTCTCATTTGTCAATCGCCCAACGCTCGTTGGGTGTTTCCGGTCTGCTGAACATCCCTTCGGCCGATATGCAGGAGGACGGTACGTTCATGGCAGGAGGCAATTACCTGCCTCAGGAGATGCTGCCTCAGGAGTGGGGATATAATTCGGGAAACTATTTCGTGAACCTGACGTTCCTGCCGTTTATGGAGGTGGCCTACCGGTGCACGTTGCTGAAGGTCGAGAGTACCGGCAAATGGAATCAGGACCGTTCGGTCTCCCTGCGTCTGCGTCCGTTGAAGGAGGGGAAATGGTGGCCGTCGGTCGTGATCGGTTCGAATGACTTGCTGACGACCGGCGAATTGAATCCTTTCCTGGATTCGGGCGGAAATCGTTATTTCTCTTCCGTCTATGCGGTCGGGACGAAGCATTTCGGTTTCTACGGCCATGATATCGGCGTGACGGTGGGAGGGCATGTGCCGTTTCGCAGCAGGAGCGAGAACAAGGGGGTGTTCGGCGGGGTGAGCTACCGTCCGGCGTTCCTGAAGCCGCTAGAGGTGATGGCGGAATATGACTCGAAGGCGGTGAACATGGGAGTGTCGGCACGGTTGTTCGACCATTTTTCCTTGTATGCCTATTGCTACGATTTCAAGACGGTGGCGGGTGGAATCCGGTATGAGCTGACGCCCCGTCAGCGTGTCTTCAACCCCAACGAGGTCCGTATGCCCTGGGACGGACGGGTGGAGCTGGTGCTGTATCCGCAGATCTCGCTGAGCAATTCGTGGCTGGACAAGATATACGGGGCGGTGATCAATATCGCTCCGGCGGTGGAGGCGCGGCTTTGGAAAGGGGCGGCTTTCACGGGGCAGGTGATCCTGCCGGTCTGGAACAATATGGTCGGGCAGATGGACTATATCCGGGCCGGGGTGCTGACCTTGAGCCAGGAGTTCGGATTGTCCGGAGGGGCGTTCGGACGGGTGACGGTCGGCAACTTCACGAACAACCGGATGGGGGCGGACCTGAAACTGCGCTATGCGACGCCGGATGATCGTTGGATGTTCGGCTTGGAAGGCGGTGTGACCGGATCGTCCACCTTCTACGAGGGCAAATGGCAGGTGTCTGCCTGGAAGAGGGTGAGCGGGGCGGCGGAGGTTCGTTTCCGCGAAAGGCATTTCAATATGGATTTCAACTTGGGCGTGCACCGGTATATTTATGGCGACTATGGGGTGCGGGTGGACTGCATCCGCCATTTCGGACGGACGACGGCCGGCTTGTATGCCATGTACACGGGGGGCGAGGCGAACGGCGGTTTCCATTTTGCCGTCCCGTTGCCGCAATGGGGCAAGTCGCGCAAGGTGAGGGTGCGCCTGCCGGAATATTACCAGATGGAATATTCGGGACAGAGCGGCCTTGAATATTTCCGCCGGAAACTCGGACAGGACTACGAGACTCGGCCGGATGAGAGCAATAGTGTTCCTTATGATAGGAGGAGGGATGATTTATGATTCATGAATTATTGCTGAAAAGAGAGATGGGGGATGAATAATTGTATAATAAAAAATATAATGTTTTATTTTTAATGAGTATGAAAAAGAAAAATTTCTGGAGCGCAGTGCTGGCTATGGGCTTGGCTGCGACATTGAGTGTGGGATTTGTAGGATGTAGCGATGATGACGAACCGACACCTGAAATCGTGACCGATAATCCATTGGATAAGGAGGTCTACTATATCGCAGGTAAGGTGACGGAAGGAGGCAAGTCGCTGGAAGGTGTCGAGGTCAGCACGTCGGGCAAATCGGTCAAGACGGCTGCCGACGGGACGTACCAGTTGGCGATGGACAAGGTCGGAACCTATGTTGTGACGTTTGCAAAGGACGGATATGTGACAGTAACGGCTGACGCGATGATCCCTTCGGGCACGCCGAAACAGGGCAGTATCTCTTTGTCACAGACATTGACATCTTTGGCTGCTTCGGTGACCGTATCGGCTGATAAGGACGCGGTCGTATATGATGAACGTACGCATGTGGCCGAACTGGCAGTTCCGGCAGGAGCCGTAAAGGAAGATACCGAGATCACGATGACCGAATATCTGAAAGGTGCGAAAGCCGGAGCCGACCATGCCAGTCTTTCGACAATCAATTGTACACCTGACGGACTGAAATTTGAGAAGAGCGTGGAAGTGACGGTCAAGAACGCGACCAGCAACGCGATCAGCTTTGCCGATGTAAAGCATTTCGTGGAAGATGGCAATGCTTGGAAGGAAGTGGGCATGGCCGATTTTGATGCGGACCGTAATGTTTATGCCTGCACTTTGGACGGTTTCTCCAACCACTCTTTCGGTCCGGTTTATTCGGTATCCGATGCTGGAAGCTCGACGGAAAACTTGTCTACCGTCACAATCGACAACTTAGGCAAGATGGCTGCCGCAGAACAGGAAGTTACAGGCAAGCAAAAAATCGGCTGGGAGATCCAGGGCGACTTGAAACAGTTGTTGGGCAGCGCGTTCTCCGCTTTGAGCAGTTCTGATCTCGAAAGTCTGGCCAACCAGCTGAACGCGGCGATTACGTCTACCAAAGGTTCGACTGCCGGTGTGGAAGAAATTCCTTTCTCTTTAGGTACGGCCAAAGTGGACGGTGACCAGAAGGTGACGATCGATATGAAGGCCAAGAAGAACCTCTCTTCCTTCTCTGTCAATTTCAACTACCAGGGCCGTGTCGTTCCGTTCAGCGTGGAAATTGCAACGTACGCAGGTGTAAGCACGACGATCACCAAGGAAGGCGGCGCAAGCCATCCGGGACATTCCGGCGGTGCTATCCAATAAACCGTAATTACTTATTTTAATCAGGAAAGAAGAGTGAAAATCTGGAATTATATGTTGATGTGCGTGGTGGTACTCTGTACCTCCTGCGCATCTTCGAAGAAAGTGGTTTACCTGCAGGATGTCGTCCCGCTGAAGCAGCAGGATATCGAACAGAAGTACGAGGTGTATATCCATAACGACGATTTGCTGGCGATCATGGTGAACAGCAAGAACCCGGAACTGGCGTTGCCGTTCAATATGCCGATGGTGACTTATCAGTTGGGAAGCGAAAGCGGAGGACAGCAGCGTGTGCTGGGCTATCTGGTGGATACCAACGGGGACATCGATTTCCCGATTCTCGGCAAGTTGCATGTGGCGGGGCTGACTCGTTTGCAGTTGACCGATATGATCAAGCAACGCCTGATAGACGAGGACCTGATCAAGGACCCGATCGTGACGGTGCAGTTCCTGAACTACAAGGTGTCGGTGATGGGTGAAGTGAACCGTCCGGGATCGTTCAATATCTCCGGCGACCGTATCACCCTGTTGGAGGCCTTGAGTATGGCGGGCGACCTGACGATCTATGGACGACGCGACCGGGTGGCCGTGATCCGCGAGAAGGACGGGAAGCGGATGATCCTGATGCATGATCTCCGTTCGTCCGATATCTTCAATTCTCCTTGCTATTATTTGCAGCAGAACGATATCGTGTATGTCGAACCGAACAAGGCGAAAGCGGGGCAGAGCGAGATCAACCAGAACAAGTCGGTGGGAGTGTGGTTGTCCGCCGCTTCGATCCTGGTTTCCATCGCGTCTCTGATTGTGACATTAACAAAGTAAAAAAAGAGAACCTATGAACACAGAACAAGAAACGAACACCCGCGTGGAAGAGAGCGAATTGAACCTGGGGGACATCCTGCAAACGGTGTTGGCTAACTGGTATTGGTTTGTTCTGTCTGTCGTGGTATGTGCCGGAGCGGCGTTCCTCTATCTGAAGTGGGCGCCCAAGGTATATACCCGGACGGCTTCGGTACTGATCAAGGACGATGCGAAGGGTGGTGCTTTCGAGGATTTGGGGCTTTTCGGTACGAAGCGGAATGTGGATAACGAGGTGCTGGTATTCAAGTCCAGACGGTTGATGACCGAAGTGGCGCGCAACCTGCATCTGGATGTGAGCTACACGGTAAAAGACGGGCTGCGGACGGTGGAACTGTACACTCAGTCACCCGTACAGCTCTCTTTCCCGGATGCGGAAGAGGCACAGGCTTTTTCGTTGAAGGCGGTTCCTGTCTCCGGAAAGGAGGTGGTATTGTCCGGATTCACCCTCGGCGGGCAGGAGGTGGCGGACGGCAAGCCGGTGAAGGTGGCGCTGAACGACACGGTCACGACGCCTGTCGGCCGGGTGGTGGTGGTCCCGTCGCTTTATTACGGCGACAAGTATTTCAATACGGTCGTGCAGGTGACGAAATCGCCGTTGCAGGATGTGGCGCTCCGCTTCCAGGGAGGCTTGCAGGCTACTTTGGCGAACAAGGCATCGACGATCATCAACCTGACGCTCCAGGATGTCTCCATCCCGCGTGCGGAGGATGTGATCAACACGCTGATCTCCGTCTACAACACGGATGCGATCAACGACAAGAACCAGATCGTGATGAACACTTCCAACTTCATCAACGACCGTCTGATCGTGATCGAGAAAGAACTGGGGGATGTGGATTCGGATATCGAGTCGTACAAGCGGGAACACCAGCTGACGGATATCTCGTCTGAGACGGGCATGTACCTGCAGACTTCCAGCCAATATCGCCAGGAGGGATTGAGTCTGGAGAACCAGTTGAGCCTGGCGAAATACATCAAGAACTACCTGACGGACCCCGGCAAGAGTTCGGACCTGATCCCGGCGAACACGGGCATATCGGATGTGAACATCGAGTCGCAGATCGGGGAGTTCAACGAGATGTTGCTGAAACGCGACAAGCTGATCAGTAACAGCAGTAGCAAGAACCCGGTGGTGCAGGACTTGAACAATTCGCTGATCGCGATGAAGCAGACCATCATCCGTTCGGTGGATAACCTGATCGTCGGGCTGAACATCAAGATCAAGAATATCCGGGCGCAGGAGGAACAGACGAGCCGCCGTATCTCGGCCGTGCCGACCCAGCAGAAAGAGGTCCTTTCGGTGGAACGCCGCCAGAAGATCAAAGAGGAACTGTATCTCTACCTGTTGAACAAGCGCGAGGAGAACGAGTTGACGCAGCGGATGACGGAAAGCAACGCCCGTATCATCGACCCGGCGGCGGGAAGCAATGCCCCGGTGGCTCCGAAGTCGATGATGATCCTGTTGGCTTCCATCGTGCTGGGATGTGCGATACCGGCAGGTGTCTTGTGGCTGTTGGCAGTCAGCGACACGAAGGTGCGCTCGCGGAAGGATGTGGAGGGGGTACTCTCCGTGCCGTTCCTGGGCGAGATCCCGATGCGCGACAAGAAGGACAAGAGCGAGGTGGTGGTGCATGAGAACGGCCGCGACTCGGTTTCGGAGGCGTTCCGTATCGTGCGTACCAATATGGACTTCATGCGGGTGAAGGATAAGAAGATGCAGGTGGTGATGTTCACCTCGTTCAATCCGGGAGCCGGCAAGACGTTCGTCTCTATGAACCTGGCGATGAGTTTCGCCCTTACACACAAGAAGGTCGTTTTGGTCGACCTCGATATACGTAAGGGTACCCTTAGCTCCCATGTCCGGGTATCGGACAAGGGTGTCACCAATTATCTGTCCGGCCGTATCGACAATGTCGATGAGATCATCCGGCAGAACGAGTTGTGCGACAAGCTGGATATCATCCATGCCGGTCCTGTTCCGCCTAACCCGGCTGAACTCTTGCTGGGGGACAGGTTGGAGACTTTGATCGCCGAGCTGCGTAAGCGGTATGATTATATCATCCTGGACAACGTACCGGCCGGTGTGGTTGCCGATGCGGTGATCGTCAACCGGGTGGCCGACCTGACGATCTATGTCGTCCGTGCGGGCAGAATGGACCGCCGTGCCCTTCCCGAAGTGGAGAAACTCTACCAGGAAGGCAAGCTGCGTAACATGAGCCTGATCCTGAACGGGACGGTTTACAAGCATGGCGCGTACGGCTACCGTTACGGGTATGGCTACGGTTATTCCTACGGCTATGGGTATGGTTACGGACAACATAAAAAATAAATAGAAAAGATGTTTTCCCTACTTTTTCCAAAGAAGAACGCGGTTCACACCGATTTGTTGAGGGGGACGGCAGATGTGCATTCACATCTGCTGCCCGGTGTGGACGACGGTGTGCAGAGCGCCGATGATATGCAGGCGGCTCTGAATGCGATGCAGGAGGCTGGTGTGGAACGTGTTTTCCTGACTCCTCATGTAATGGCGGACCTGCCTGACAACCGGCGCAGTTACTTGCAGGATCGTTTTGCTTGTATGAAACAGTTTGCCCCGGAAGGGGTCGAGTTGAGGCTGGCGGCGGAGTATATGCTGGATGCCGGTTTCCGTTTGCAGATGGCGGACGGCCTCTTGACGTATGCGGACAGGCAAGTCCTGGTCGAGACTTCCTATCTCTCGCCTCCTCCCGACTATCTGAACTTGCTTTACGAACTGAGCTTGGAGGGCTACACGCCTGTCTTGGCTCACCCGGAACGGTATATGTATATGACGAAGGAGGATTATTTCCGGCTGAAGGACAAGGGGTACAAGTTCCAGCTGAACCTGTTCTCACTTGCCGGCGTGTATGGCGCCCGTCCTGCCAAATATGCCGCATACCTGATGAAGGAAGGCTTCTACGATTATGCCGGCTCCGACCTGCATCATCCCGACGATTACAAGAGAAACCTTGCCCGCCTGAAACTTTCGGGCAAAATGCTCGACGGTCTCAGAGAGGTGCTGGAGAATAACAAGGGACTATAGTTTTTATTTATCATGCCATAGATAAAACTGATGAGCTTTCTATATGCCTCTTGATAATTCTGCATACCTTTGCATTTAACAAATCTAAATAAACCAATAATTATGCTTAACACTATTCTTTGTAAGAGGACGGCATTACCTTTAGGGCTGCTTTCATTGGCTCTGGTTCTGCCTTCGTGTGGTTCCTCCGAATACAAGAAGTATGCGGACAATCAGGCAAAACAGGTAGCTTCCATCCTTCGTGAGAACGGATGCATGCAGTGTCACTCGGCTACGGCGGCGACTCCTTTCTACGGTAATCTTCCTCTGATCGGTCCGACTGTCAAGGCGGATATGCGGGAAGGTACGCGTTATCTGGATCTGACGGCGATGCTGGAGGCGCTCGACAATGGCAAACTCGTTTCCGAAGCCGACCTGGCCAAGGTGGAAGATGCCGCTCTCTCAGGTTCCATGCCTCCCGCCAAGTATTCGCACATGCCGATGCACTGGGGGACAAACCTCGATAGCGACGAAAAGGCGGTCTTGCTTTCCTGGGCGAAGGATGTCCGTAAGAAGAACTATTCGACACCTACCGTCGCCGAAGAATTTGCCAATGAGCCTGTGCAACCGTTGATGGCTTCCATTCCGACCGATTCGGCCAAGGTAGCGTTGGGGTTCGATCTTTATCATGACACCCGTCTTTCCGGCGATAACACGATCTCGTGTGCTACCTGCCACGGGTTGGCTACTGCCGGTGTGGACCGCAAACAATATTCCGAGGGGATAGACGGACAGTTCGGCGGCGTGAATGCTCCGACTGTGTATAACTCGGCTTTGAATATCCTGCAGTTTTGGGACGGACGTGCTGCCGACCTGAAGGAACAGGCTGCCGGGCCTCCTTTGAACCCGGTTGAAATGGGCAGCCACTCGTTTGACGAGATATCGGCCAAGCTGGCGGAAGACAAGGAGTTGAGCAAACGTTTCCTCGAAGTGTATCCGGAAGGTTTCAACCAGTCTACGATTACCGATGCTATCGCCGAGTTTGAAAAGACGTTGCTCACGCCGAGCCGCTTCGACAAGTATCTGATGGGTGACAAGACGGCTCTGACTGCCGAGGAGGTCGCAGGCTACGAATTGTTTAAGGAGAATAAATGCGCTACTTGCCATACGGGGGTGAACCTGGGTGGACAGTCTTTCGAATACATGGGTATCAAGGATAATTATTTCGATTATCGCGGCACGGGGCTGACGGACGGTGACAACGGACGTTATTCCGTCACGAAGAACGAACAGGATCGCCATCGTTTCAAGACGCCGACTCTCCGCAACGTGGCGCTGACTTATCCCTATTACCACGATGGCAGTGTCGAGACGTTGAATCAAGCTATATCCATGATGGCTAAATACCAAGTCGGTCGTGATATGCCGCAGGAAGATGTCTTGAAAATTGAAAAATTTTTCGATGCACTTACCGGTGAGTATCAAGGAAAATTACTGACGAATACCAATATGAAACCGTAAAAAGTCCGATCCCGGAATTTTTCTTAATCAAACAAAGGCGGCCGATCATCAATCCGCCTTT
>ENA-ORTQ01003533-ORTQ01003533.1-human-gut-metagenome-genome-assembly--contig:-NODE-3533-length-11649-cov-2.845955_pt1 | contig 11649 bp, 8 predicted proteins | sample MGYA00241912_ERZ509188 | MGnify/ENA primary metagenome ERZ509188 (study PRJEB26280, sample SAMEA2338849) | human gut metagenome | biome: human gut; feature: human-associated habitat; material: faeces...
ATGAAGCACACCCTGGAACAGCAGGAGCGCCTGTGGGTGAAGCAGGCGGAGATCACCGATATCTACGCCTTGATATATAATTAATAATATGTAAATAAGAAACAACGAAGGAGGTAATTGTATAATGAAAAAGAAACAGTCGAAATTTAATCATTATATGATAAGAAAAAGATTGCAGATGAGTTTTCGTTTTACTACAGGGATTGCTGTGGCAGCCATTGTGATTTCTGTTATTATAATGTTTGGGCTTACCAAGAAATATTCCGGAGCATTGGATGAATATGGTTTTGTTCAGGGAGATATTGGAAAAGCGATGGTAACTTTTTCGGAGGCTCGTAGTGCGGCCCGTGCAGCTATTGGTTATTCAGATGATGACCAGGTATCAGAGTTTACGCAGGCACAGAAGGATAAAAAGAAAGCCTTTGAGCAGTATTGGCCAACAGTGAAAGAAAACATTAATGCGCAGGCAGAACTGGATGTTTATAATAAGATAGATACTGAACTGAAAGACTACTGGACAAACATAGAGGAAATTGTATCTATGGGAACCAGTGGTGATTCTATGAACAGAAAACTGGCTCAACAGAAAGATGATAAGGAACTGGCACCAAAGTATGATGAAATTTATAAGGATATGGTACAACTTATGAATATAAAGGTGACGGAGGGAGACAGCTTCAGCAACCGTATGAAGATTATATCTTACATATGTATTGTACTTGTTCTGGTCCTTTCTGTGTTTGCTTTCCTAATGTCAGAAAAACTTGGAAAACGTATTGCAAATGGCATTACAAAACCGCTGGATGCATTGAAAGACCGTTTGCAGACATTTGCCAAGGGGGATCTTACATCCGACTTCCCACAGATGGATAAGAAAGATGAAATTGCCGAGATGAATGAAGTGGTTGCCGGTATGGCAGGTGATCTTCGTTTGATCATTACGGATGCAGATGAAGTATTGAACAAAATGGCAGAAGGCGATTATTCAGCCCATACAGAGCTAGAGGATAAGTACACAGGAGATTTTGCCGGATTGTTACAGGCAATGCGGCAGTTGAAGAGACAGATGAATGATGTCATGCACAAGATCAATGAGGCATCTTCCCAGGTTTCAGCAGGTTCACAGAACCTGGCGGAGGCTTCTGTAGAACTGGCAGAAGGCGCATCCGAGCAGGCAGCTGCCATTGAGGAATTGCAGGCAACGGTTACAGATGTGGCAAACGGTGCTGAGCAGGCAGCCACAAGAATGAATGAAAGTTATGAACTGGCTTATAAATATGCGCAGGAAGCAGACCGGAGTCGTGAAGAGATTAATGGTCTGATTGAGATTATTGGAAGAATTGATGAGACATCCAAGCAGATTGTAAATATTATTGCTGATATTGAAGATATCGCCAGCCAGACAAACCTGTTGTCATTGAATGCAGCGATTGAGGCCGCAAGAGCAGGAGAGGCCGGAAAAGGATTTGCTGTTGTGGCGGACCAGATCCGCAGTCTGGCAGAGCAGAGTGCGCAGTCTGCAGTTGATACAAGCGAGTTGATCAATGGTTCTATTCAGGTTGTAAGAGAGGGTAGTGAGGCCGCTGTCCATGTAACGCAATCCATTGAAACAGTTGTGGATGGAATGAAGAAAGTAGCGGCATCAGCCAAAGAACTCAGTGATGTATCCCGTGGACAGATGGATACAATGAAACAGGCAGAACAGGGCGTCGAACAGATTTCCGATGTAGTAGAGGCTAATTCAGCCAATGCCCAGGAGACATCTGCAACCAGTGAAGAATTGTCAGCTCAGGCGGTAACTATGAAAGAATTGATTGAAAAATTTGTTTTAGAAGACTAATTTTGCAGGGCACAGCTGACTTGACAGGCTGTGCCCTTTTGCATTATACTAGGAAGAATGAAATACCTATTATCGGGAGGTAACATATGAAATACAATATCGCGGTGATTCCGGGAGACGGAATTGGACCAGAAATTGTCACAGAAGCAAAGAAAGTGCTGGATAAAGTGGCAAGTGTTTATGGACACGAATTTGATTATGAAGAACTGCTGATGGGCGGATGTTCCATTGATGCTTATGGAGAACCGCTGACAGATGAGACTCTGGAAAGAGCAGGAAAAAGTGATTCTATTCTGCTTGGTTCTGTAGGGGGACGAGTCGGTGTGGACAGCTGGTATAATCTGCCACCGGACAAAAGACCGGAAGCGGGACTTTTGAAGATAAGAAAAGGATTGGGGTTGTTCTGCAATCTGCGTCCTGCAGTTTTATTTGAAGAATTAAGTGGGGCTTGTCCGTTGAAGGATGAGATTGTAGAGGGCGGCTTTAACTTTATTTTCGCCAGAGAATTAACAGGTGGCCTGTATTTTGGAGACCGTTATACAAAAGAGATAGACGGCGTTATGACAGCGGTAGATACACTGAAGTATGATGAAAATGAAATTCGCCGTATTGCCGTGTCTGCTTTTGACATTGCCATGAAGAGAAATAAAAAAGTCTGCAGTGTGGATAAGGCCAATGTGTTGGATTCTTCCAGACTTTGGAGCAAGGTAGTCAGAGAAGTGGCTAAGGATTACCCGGAAGTAGAATTAACAGAAATGCTTGTGGATGCTTGTGCCATGCAGATCGTCAGAGATCCAAAACAGTTTGATGTGATTTTGACAGAGAATATGTTTGGTGACATTTTGTCGGATGAAGCCAGCATGGTCTCCGGATCATTGGGAATGTTGTCCTCAGCAAGTCTTGGCGAAGGCACCTTTGGTATGTATGAGCCAAGTCACGGTTCAGCACCGGATATTGCGGGACAGAATAAAGCAAATCCGATTGCTACGATTTTATCAGCGGCAATGATGCTGCGTTACTCCTTTGATCTGCAAAAAGAAGCGGATGCCGTAGAAAATGCAGTAAAAGCTGTTTTGAAAAAAGGACTAAGAACGGTTGATATTATGGACGAAGGCAAGACTATGCTTGGAACAAAAGAGATGGGCGATGCTATTGCAGCTGAAATTCAGTAAACCGGGCAACACAGGAGGAAAAGAGAATGAAAAGTGATTCAGTAAAAAAAGGAATGCAGACAGCTCCTCAGCGTTCTTTGTTTAATGCGCTGGGAATGACAAAAGAAGAACTGGATAAGCCGTTAGTAGGTATTGTCAGTTCTTATAATGAGATCGTACCGGGGCATATGAATCTGGATAAGATAGTAGAAGCAGTTAAGCTGGGCGTTGCTATGGCTGGTGGAACACCTGTTGTGTTCCCGGCAATCGCAGTGTGTGATGGAATTGCCATGGGGCATGTAGGAATGAAGTATTCTCTCGTAACAAGAGATCTGATTGCAGATTCTACAGAGTGTATGGCAATGGCCCATGCCTTTGATGCATTGGTTATGGTGCCAAACTGTGATAAGAATGTACCGGGACTGCTGATGGCGGCAGCCAGAGTGAATGTACCTACAGTATTTGTCAGTGGTGGTCCAATGCTGGCAGGTCATGTACAGGGAAAGAGAACCTCTCTGTCCAGTATGTTTGAGGCAGTAGGTGCTCATGCGGCCGGTAAAATGACAGAAGAGCAGGTAGATGATTTTGTGAGTCACGCATGTCCTACCTGTGGATCTTGTTCCGGTATGTACACAGCAAACTCCATGAACTGCCTTACCGAGGCAATCGGCATGGGACTGCAGGGAAATGGAACGATTCCGGCTGTATATTCAGAACGTATTAAACTGGCAAAACATGCCGGTATGCAAGTAATGGAAATGTACCGCAGAAATATCCGTCCAAGAGATATTATGACGGAAAAAGCGTTTATGAATGCCATGACAGTGGATATGGCACTTGGATGTTCTACCAATACAATGCTTCATCTGCCGGCCATTGCCCATGAAGCAGGTGTTAAATTGAATCTGGACATTGCCAATGAGATCAGTGCCAAGACACCTAACCTTTGTCATCTGGCACCGGCAGGACACACATATATGGAACAGCTGAATGAGGCTGGAGGTGTGTACGCTGTTATGAATGAGTTGAATAAGAAGGGACTTCTTTATACAGACTGTATGACTGCTACAGGAAAGACGGTAGGAGAGAATATCGAACATGTATACAATCGTGATCCGGAAGTGATCCGACCGATTGATAACCCTTACAGTGAGACTGGTGGAATTGCCGTATTGAAGGGTAATATTGCTCCAGATTCCGGTGTTGTAAAAAGATCTGCTGTAGTACCTGAAATGATGGTACATGAAGGACCGGCCAGAGTATTTGACTGCGAAGAGGATGCGATTGCTGCTATTAAAGGTGGTAAGATCGTAGCAGGTGATGTAGTAGTGATCCGTTATGAGGGACCAAAGGGCGGTCCTGGTATGCGTGAAATGCTGAATCCTACTTCCGCTATCGCAGGCATGGGATTAGGTTCTTCCGTCGCATTGATTACAGATGGTCGTTTCTCAGGAGCATCCAGAGGAGCGTCCATTGGACATGTATCTCCGGAGGCAGCTGTTGGCGGACCGATCGCATTGGTGGAAGAGGGAGATATCATTAAGATCAATATTCCTGAAAATACATTAAATGTAGAGGTGTCAGATGAAGAACTGGCTGAAAGAAAGAAAAAATGGCAGCCACGGGAGCCTAAAGTTAACAGCGGATATTTAAAGAGATATGCGAATATGGTTACCAGTGGAAGCACAGGAGCAATTTTGAAATAAACTTTATTCATAGAATACGGAGAAAGAGGTGCAGAGAATGCAGTTAAATGGATCTCAGATTATTATTGAGTGTCTGTTGGAACAAGGTGTTGATACTGTTTTTGGTTATCCGGGAGGAACGATCCTGAATGTATATGATGAGTTGTACCGCTATCAGGACAGAATCCATCATATTCTGACTTCCCATGAGCAGGGAGCATCCCATGCAGCAGACGGATATGCCAGAGCAACAGGAAAAGTTGGAGTCTGTATGGCTACCAGTGGACCGGGAGCGACAAACCTGGTCACAGGTATTGCTACTGCGTATATGGATTCGGTTCCAATGGTTGCTATTACCTGTAATGTGGCAGTGCCTGCATTGGGAAAAGATTCTTTCCAGGAAGTAGACATTGCAGGTGTTACTATGCCAATAACAAAACATAGTTTTATCGTAAAGAACATAGAAGATCTGGCGGCTACCATGCGCAGAGCATTTTCTATTGCCCAGACAGGCAGACCGGGACCGGTATTGGTAGATGTGACCAAAGATGTTACTTCTGCAGTGGCAGAGTTTGAGCCGAAGTCACCGGAGATTATTCAGAGAAAGGTAGACACCATTGACCAGAATGATATTGAAAACGTGATTAAGGCCATCAAAGAGTCAGAAAAACCGATGATCTTTGTAGGCGGCGGTGCAGTTATTTCCGGTGCGGCAGCTGAGTTGAAAGATTTCGTGAAAAAAGTGGATGCACCGGTAACGGATTCCCTTATGGGAAAAGGAGCATTTGACGGCACAGATGATTATTACACAGGTATGCTTGGAATGCACGGAACAAAGGCATCCAACCTCAGTGTAACAGAGTGTGATCTTTTGATCGTGCTGGGAGCAAGATTTTCGGACCGAGTTACAGGTAATGCCAAAAAATTTGCTTATAATGCAAAAATTGTCCATATTGACATTGATGCGGCTGAGGTAAATAAAAATATTCAGGTAGATTATTCTATTGTTGGTGATCTGAAATCGGTTCTTGAAATATTGAATAAAAAACTGGAACAGCAGTATCACAAAAACTGGATTGAGAAAGTAATGGCTAGAAAAGAAGCTATGCCGATGGAATATAATCATGAAAGTTTGACAGGTCCTTATGTTATTGAGAGAATTGATGCGCTGACAGACGATGATACTATTGTGACTACAGATGTAGGCCAGCATCAGATGTGGGCGGCTCAGTATTATAAATACCGTAAACCAAGACATCTCCTTACTTCCGGTGGAATGGGAACGATGGGATACGGTCTGGGTGCCGCAATTGGTGCTAAAGTAGGAATGCCGGGATCTACTGTATTTAATATTGCGGGAGACGGTTGTTTCCGTATGAATATGAATGAACTGGCTACAGCAAGCCGTTATAATATTCCTGTTATTGAAGTTGTGTTTAATAATAATGCACTGGGTATGGTTCGCCAGTGGCAGACTTTATTTTATGGAAAGCGTTATTCAAACACGATTCTGGAAGACAAGGTGGATTACTGTAAAGTAGCAGAAGCACTGGGGGCTAAGGCAATTCGTGTAACAAACAAAGAGGAAGTGGATGATGCTATTTTAACAGCAGTAAAGGAAGATGGACCAGTTCTGATCGAAGTGGTTATCGATCATGATGACAAGGTATTCCCAATGGTTGCACCAGGAGCACCGATTGAAGAAGCTTTTGATGAAAAAGACCAGGAAAACCGTGTTAAAAATTAATTTATGTTAGTAATTTTAAGGAGGATATAGGAAAATGGCTAGAGTGTATAACTTTTCAGCAGGTCCGGCTGTATTGCCGGAAGAGGTATTGAAGGAAGCAGCAGATGAGATGTTGGATTACAGAGGAACAGGCATGTCTGTTATGGAGATGAGCCATCGTTCCAAAGCATACGACACCATCATTAAGGAAGCGGAGCAGGATCTTCGTGATCTCATGAATATTCCTGACAATTATAAAGTCTTGTTTTTACAGGGCGGTGCTTCCCAACAGTTTGCAATGATCCCTATGAACCTTATGAAGAATGGGGTTGCAGACTACATCGTAACAGGTCAGTGGGCAAAGAAGGCGTACAATGAGGCATGTAAATACGGAAAAGCCGTAAAAATTGCTTCATCTGAAGATAAAACATTTTCATACATTCCGGATTGCTCGGATTTGCCGATTGATGAGGATGCTGATTATGTATACATTTGTGAAAATAACACAATTTATGGTACAAAATACAAAACACTGCCAAATACTAAAGGTAAAACATTGGTAGCAGATGTATCCTCCTGTTTCTTGTCTGAACCAGTAGATGTAAGCAAATATGGCGTGATCTACGGTGGTGTTCAGAAGAATATTGGACCAGCAGGTGTTGTTATCGTGATCATCCGTGAAGATTTGATTCCGGAGTCAGTAGATGAAAAAGTACCAACTATGCTTCAGTACAAGATTCATGCAGATGCAAATTCACTGTATAACACACCACCGGCTTATGGTATTTATATTTGTGGCAAAGTATTTAAATGGCTCAAGAAGATGGGTGGCTTGGAAGAAATCCAGAAGCGAAATATTGAAAAAGCAAAGATTTTGTATGATTTCCTTGACTCTTCTAAATTGTTCAAGGGTACTGTCCGCAAAGAAGATCGTTCTCTTATGAATGTACCATTTGTTACAGGAGACAAGGATCTGGATGCTAAATTTGTTGCAGAGGCAAAAGCAGCAGGACTTGAGAACCTGAAAGGACATCGTACCGTTGGCGGTATGCGTGCATCCATTTACAACGCAATGCCAAAAGAGGGCGTAGAAAAGCTTGTTGAGTTCATGAAGAAATTTGAGAAGGAGAATGCATAAAATGTTTAATTATACATGCTTAAATCCTATCGCTGGGGTAGGTCTGGATTTATTTTCTGATGATTACAAAAAAGTAGACGATCTGGCAGGCGCTGATGCAGCACTTGTCCGCAGTGCGGCAATGCACGATCTGGATCTTCCGGATTCACTGCTTGCAGTTGCCCGTGCCGGTGCAGGTGTCAACAATATTCCGCTTGACAAATGTGCTGACAAAGGTATCGTTGTATTTAATACACCGGGTGCAAATGCCAATGGTGTAAAAGAACTTGTTTTTGCAGGAATGTTATATGCATCCCGCGATATTGTCGGTGGTATTGACTGGTGTCTGGCAAACCAGAACGATGATAACATTGCAAAAACTGCAGAGAAACAGAAGAAGAACTTTGCAGGAACAGAGATTTCCGGAAAGAAATTAGGTGTCATCGGACTTGGAGCCATCGGTGTGCTCGTAGCAAATGCCGCAACCCATATGGGTATGGAAGTATATGGATATGATCCATATATTTCTGTCAATGCTGCATGGAACTTATCCAGAAGCGTAAAGCATATCAGCAATGTAGAAGATATTTACAAAGAGTGCGATTACATTACGATCCATGTACCTCTTTTGGATTCTACCAGAAAGATGATTGATGCCAATGCGATTGCAATGATGAAGCCTACCGCAATTGTATTAAACTTTGCAAGAGATCTGCTGGTAGACGAAGAGGCAATGGTTGATGCGTTGGCTGCAGGAAAGATTAAGAAATATGTTTCTGATTTCCCGAATACTACAACCGTTGGAGCAAAGGGATGTATTGTCACTCCACATCTTGGAGCGTCTACAGCAGAGTCTGAAGACAACTGCGCAATTATGGCTGTCCGTGAGATTCGTGACTACATGGAGAATGGTAATATTACCCATTCTGTCAATTATCCGGACTGCAACATGGGAGCATGTACCACAGCCGGACGTGTTGCAATTCTGCACAAGAATGTCAAGGGTATGATCGGCCAGTATACGACCGTTCTTGGAGAGGCAGATATCAATGTGTCAGATATGACAAATAAGGCAAAGGGTGACTATGCATATGCACTGATCGATGTGGATTCCCAGATTACCGATGATGTGCTGAAAAAACTGCAGGCAATTGACGATGTATTGCGTGTACGCGTTGTAAAATAACAGAAAAGATAAGCATTTTGCTGTATGGCGGTTCGAAAGAACCGCCATATTTTTTCTTGTATAAACGTATTTTTTCCATTATACTAGAAAGGTATAGAAACCAGCACAATTTATGGAGGATAATATGGCAGACATAAAACCATTTGTATGTGTCAGACCGGCAGAAGATGTAGTATCTGCAGTGGCTGCATTACCATATGATGTATATAACAGAGAAGAAGCAAAAGAAGTTGTGTCAAAAAATCCAAAGTCATTTCTTGCAATTGACCGTGCGGAGACACAGTTTCCGGATGATGTCGATACCTATGATGACAGAGTATATGCCAAAGCGGCACAGATGTTAAAAGACTGGATCGCAGACGGCACATTTATCCGGGATAACAGAGAATGTTATTACATATATGAACTGACGATGGATGGAAGAACACAGACCGGCATTGCGGCATGTGCATCCATTGATGATTATGCGAATCAGGTCATCAAAAAACATGAGAATACCCGTGCGGATAAGGAACAGGATCGTATCCGTCACGTAGATACGTGCAGTGCACAGACCGGACCGATTTTTCTGGCATACCGTGCCAATGCCGTGATCAATGAGGTTGTGGCAAAGACAAAGAAACAGGATGCCTTATATGATTTTGTTGCGGAAGATGGTATTCGCCACCGTGTTTTTGTAGTATCCGATCCGGAAGATATCAAAACGATCCGGAATGCATTTGCACAGATTGGGGAAATCTATATTGCAGACGGACATCACAGAGCTGCTTCTGCGGTAAAAGTCGGATTTAAGCGGAGAGAAGAACATCCGGGATATACCGGAAAAGAAGAATTTAATTATTTCCTTTCCGTTTTATTCCCGGATGAGGAACTGATGATCATGGATTACAACCGTGTGGTACGGGATTTAGGAGATATGACCGAAGAGGTATTTTTATCAAAAATGCAGGAACTCTTTGATGTGCAGAAAATCGAAAATGGAAACGATGTACGACCGGTGAAAAAGGGACAATTTTCCATGTTCCTTTCTGATAAATGGTATCGTTGTACCATGCGCCCGGAGTCGGTTCCGGAGGATCCGGTAGAGGGACTGGACGTATCGGTATTGCAGAATGTACTTTTGGCACCGGTACTTGGAATCGGTGATCCAAAGACAGATAAAAGAATTGATTTTGTCGGCGGAATACGCGGCATGAAAGAGTTAGAAAGAAGATGCCATGAGGACTGCCAGGTTGCATTTGCCATGTATCCGACATCCATTCAGGAGTTATTTGCTGTGGCAGATGCGGGACGTCTCATGCCGCCGAAATCTACCTGGTTTGAGCCGAAACTCCGCAGTGGATTATTCATCCATGAGATTTAAAGAATGGCATTATAGGACATAAATGGAGAAATACATTGGGAATTTTAATAACAGACCAACTGACACAGCTTAGCACCGAGAGTGAAGTGTTAAATGAAGTGGCAAAAAATCCGGGAATTATCCGGAAATATTTACAGGATCTGACACCATCTCTGCTGGGGTTTCTCGTTCAGCTGATGATTGCAGTGATTATTCTTCTGGTAGGCAGCCGGATGATCAAAATGCTGGTGAAAATGGTGCGCCGTTTCTTAGAGCGCGGAAAAGTAGAAGCCGGTGTGGTTTCCTTTCTGAGTTCTTTTGTGAAATATGCGCTCTATTTTGTGCTGGCAATGATTATTCTGGGGCAGTTTGGCGTGACGACAAGCTCTGTGATTGCCGTGCTGGGGTCCGCAGGACTTACCATGGGACTGGCACTGCAGGGAAGCCTTTCTAATTTTGCCGGTGGTGTTCTGATTTTGTTACTAAAACCATTTGTGGTAGGCGATTATATATTGGATAATGCTTCATCAGAAGAAGGAACTGTAAAGGAGATTACCATTTTTTACACCAAGTTGCTTACCATTGATAACAAACTGATCCTGATTCCGAATGGAAGTCTGTCCAACAGCAGTATTACCAATTACAGCCATATGGATATGCGACGGATTGATCTGACCGTCGGGGTTGGCTATGCATCGGATTTGTCAAAGGTTAAAGCAGTGCTTGAGGGTGTGGTAAAGACAGAAACCGCAGTGATAAAGGATGAACCGGTCGATATTTTTGTATCGGATCTGGGGGATAGTGCCGTAGATATGGGCATTCGCGTATGGGTAAAAACAGAAGATTACTGGCCGGTGCGGTGGCGTTTGCTGGAGCAGATGAAAAATGCACTGGATGAAAATGGAATTTCGATTCCATTCCCACAGATGGATGTATCGATTCGGAAAGAATAAAACTATTCCGTTGAAATAAAAATGGAAGGATGAGAAATATGGATAAATTGAAATTGTCAGCATATGAAATAATAGAAGTAAGAAAGATTGCAGATATTGAATCCATGGGATATATTCTGCGACACAAAAAAAGCGGAGCACGCGTGTGTGTCATTTCCAATGAAGATGAGAACAAGGTGTTTTCGATCGGATTTCGGACACCCCCGGAAGATGAGACAGGAGTTCCGCATATTATCGAGCATACTACGCTTTGCGGATCGGATAAATTTCCGGTCAAAGACCCTTTTATTGAGCTTGCCAAAGGGTCACTCAATACGTTTTTGAATGCAATGACATATCCGGAAAAAACACTGTATCCGGTAGCAAGTTACAATGAGCGGGATTTTAAAAATCTGATGGAGGTATATCTGGATGCGGTATTCCATCCAAATATTACAAAGTATAAAGAGATTTTTATGCAGGAAGGCTGGCACTATGAGCTGGAGTCAGAAGATGCACCGCTGACCATCAACGGCGTTGTATACAATGAAATGAAGGGGGCATATTCCTCCCCGGATGAAGTGCTTGAGACGGCAATTATGGAAGCGCTGTTTCCAGACAACACCTACAGCAAAAATTCCGGAGGAAACCCGGAAAAAATACCGGAACT
>ENA-ORTQ01003537-ORTQ01003537.1-human-gut-metagenome-genome-assembly--contig:-NODE-3537-length-11640-cov-7.603798_pt1 | contig 11640 bp, 8 predicted proteins | sample MGYA00241912_ERZ509188 | MGnify/ENA primary metagenome ERZ509188 (study PRJEB26280, sample SAMEA2338849) | human gut metagenome | biome: human gut; feature: human-associated habitat; material: faeces...
TGGAGATGATCAGCTCGTCGCGGTAGACGCCGAGGTCGTCCCGCAGAATTTTACCGAAATTCCGCTCGGCCGCGCCCGGCTCGGGGCCGTAGTTGTTGGCAAGGTCAAAATGGGTGATGCCGTTGTCGAACGCCGTGCGGCAGAGCGCGCGCATATTTTCGTAGGGTGCCGTGTCGCCAAAATTATGCCACAGCCCCAGTGAGACGGCGGGCAGCAGCAGGCCGCTATCGCCGCAGCGGCGGTAAGGCAGGACACAGTAACGGTTCTGAGATGCCTGATACATGGTAAAAACCCCCTTTTATACTCCTATTATAAAAGCAGAAAAACGGACACACAATGGCAAAGGTGTACAAAAAACTGCGTTAAAATTTGTAGGCTTGACATAAATCCGATTTCGGATTATAATAAAAATCCGAAATCGGATTCTGAAAAGAGGTGCCCTATGCAGGAGAAACAGCGGCAGGTATATGATCTGCTTGAAATAACGAACCGCCAGTTCAATGAGTGCAACGCTCTGTACCACGCGGTGGCGCAGCGGTACGGCTTGTCGGACGCAGCATTCTGGGTGCTGTATGCGCTGCGCACTACGCATGAGCCGCAGACCCAGAACCGTATGGCGGCAGAGTGGGGGCAGCCCAAGCAGACGCTGAACGCTGCCGTTGCTGCCATGGTGAAAAAGGGGCTGGTGGAGCTTTGCCCGGGAAATGGCGCACACAGCGGTAAGATCGTGACCCTGACGGACGAGGGCCGTGCCCTGGCCGCCCGCACGGTGGAGCCGGTCATCGCAGCCGAGCAGCAGGCCATGACCCGTCAGGGTCTTGCTGAGGTCGAGCAGAACTGCCGACTGACCCAGCGGTATCTGGAATGCTTACGGCAGGAGTTTGAAAAAATTGCGCGGTAGGGGCCGGGTATGCCCGGCCCGCAGGCTGTCGAAAAACGCATGTTTGGGCGACCAATGGTCGCCCCTACAAGCGTGTTTACCGTAAAAACAGGAGCATTTATGTCAAAATCAAACCGGATCCAATTATCTGACCACTTTACCACCGGGCGGCTGCTGAAATTCACGGCATCGCCCATTATCATGATGATCTTTACGTCGATTTACACCATCGTGGATGGCTTCTTTGTCTCGAACTATGCGGGTAAAACGGCGTTTACGGCGCTGAACCTCATCTACCCGTATCTTCAGATGCTGGGCTGCCTCGGCTTTATGATCGGCACGGGCGGCAGCGCCCTTGTTGCCATGACGCTGGGCGCCGGCGATGAAAAGCGCGCAAACCGGCTGTTCAGTATGCTGGCGGTTGCAACCGCCGTGCTGGGTGTGCTGTTCAGCGCTTTCGGTCTTGCACTGCTGGAACCGGTAGCCGTGCTGCTGGGCGCAACGCCGGAACTGCTGCCCAGCTGCCTGCTGTATGGCCGCATTCTGCTGACGTTCCAGACGGCGTTCATGCTGCAATACCTGTTCCAAAGCTTCTTTATTGCCGCGGAAAAGCCCAAGCTGGGCCTGTTCTTCACGGTGGCAGCGGGTGCGACCAATATGGTGCTGGACTTCGTCCTTGTAGGTGTGGCGGGGCTGGGCCTGGCCGGCGCGGCGGCGGCTACCGTCATCAGCCAGATGGTCGGCGGCGTGGCCCCCATCTTCTACTTTATCAAGCGACGCCCCGGCTGCCGCTTATATTTCACCAAGCCACTGTTCAGTCTGCGGGAGCTGTTCAAGGCCTGCACAAACGGCGCGAGCGAGCTGATGACGAACATTTCGATGTCGCTGGTCAGCGCACTGTATAACATCCAGCTGCTCAAGCTGTTCGGTGCGGACGGCGTCGCGGCCTACGGCGTGCTTATGTATGTGGGCTTTGTGTTCGCGGCGGTGTTCATCGGCTATTCTCAGGGCACAGCGCCCATTGTCAGCTACCACTTTGGCGCGGACAATAAGGACGAACTGAAAAATCTGCTGCGCAAAAGTGCGGGCATCATTGCGGTGGCCGGGGTGGCGATGCTGGCTTCCAGTGAGCTGCTGGCCGGGCCGCTGGCAAAAATCTTTGTCGGCTACGATGCGGGCCTGCTGGCGCTGACGATACACGGCATGAAGCTGTACTCTATCAGCTTTATTCTGTCCGGGTTCAACATTTTCGGCTCGGCGTTTTTCACGGCGCTGAACAACGGCGCGGTGTCGGCGGCCATCAGCTTTTTGCGCACGCTGCTGTTCCAGATTGTGTCGATTTTGACCCTGCCGCTCCTCATCGGTGTGGACGGCATCTGGCTGGCGGTCGTGGCCGCTGAGACCATGGCGCTGGTGTGTACGGCGGGGTTTATTGTGTGGGGACGCCGGAAATATGGGTATATGTAAAAAAGAGGACGCGAAAGCGTCCTCTTTTTTGCGTCTCTAAGGCTTCCCCCTCGGGGAAAGCTGCCGCCCGCAGGCGGCTGATGAGGGCAGAATCTGCCATTCCACCCCGTTAACGGGTAATATCCGGCACACTCGCCCCTCATCCGGCCTCGGGCGGGGCCTTCGGCCACCTTCCCCCAAGGGGGGAAGGCTTGAGGCGTTACTCTTCCTCTTCTGCTTCCAAAATCTCCTGCGCGACCTCGCCGCGGCTGCGGCGGGTATCCATCGCGCCTTTCTCGATGAGGCGGTGGGCCTCGGTCTCGGTCATGCCCTTTTTCTCGATCAGAGAGCACTTTGCGCGGTCAACGAGCCGCAGCTGGGCGATCTTATCCAGCAGCTTGGCGTTCTCGGCGCGCAGCACGGCCAAACGCTTGTAGTTGCTGGCCGCGATCTGTACGGCCTGCCGGAACTGGACCGCCGTGAACGGCTTGCCCAGCACCAGCACACCGAAATCCTGCAGCTTGTCGGCAATCTGCTCGGCGGTACCGGTCTTGGCCAGCAGAATGACGCCGGCGTCGGTTTTCTCGACGGCGGCGGTGCCCAGCTCATGGCCGAACTCGTCGGGCAGGGGCGTGTTGATGATGACGACCTCATAGTCGTTGGAATCCATGCGGCGGCGTGCCTCGCCCCCGCTGGCGACAATGGTGGGGCGGGTGTAGCCCAGTTCCCCGATATGCCGCGCTAAATATTCATTGGCGTTGTTCCCGGCCGAAACGATCAATGCTTTGGCCATGGGCCTCCCTCCCTTCCTGATAAATTTTTGTGCCTGCCGTGTGCGGGCGGCGGAAAATTTCCGGGTGGGTCGCAGGGTCAAATAATCAGGAAGCTATGCGCTCTTTCCCAGCTGTCGGTGTCGGGAGCAGATTCGGCGTCGTGGCAGAGCTGGGTCTGGTACTCAAAATATTTGTTTTGCAGCGCGACCGGCAGCTCGGCGCTGATAAACTCGCTCTGGCCTGCTACGGTGATGGCCTCGCGCAGGGTGTGGGGCAGACTTTCCAGACCGGCAGCAGCGCTGGGGTGGAACAGGTTGCGGTTCACGGCCTCAGGCAGGGGCAGCTTGCGCTGGATGCCGTCCAGGCCGGCTGCCAGAATCAGCCCGATGACCAGATACGGATTGCCTGCAGGATCCGGGCCGCGCAGCTCCACGCGGCAGAACTCGCCGTGGGCGCTGGGCAGCCGCACCAGCTGGCTGCGGTTCTGGCGGCTCCAGCTCACGTAGAGCGGGGCCTCGTTGGCACCCAGCCGCGCGTAGGAGTTGGGGACCGGGTTGCAGAAGGCCGTCAGCTCCCGTGCGTGGGCAAGAATGCCCGCCACAAAATGCCCGGCCTCGCTGTCGGGGGTGAAATCACCGTCAAACAGGTTCTTGCCGTCCCGCAGCAGCGAGACATTGACGTGGAGGCCGCTGCCAGGCTGGTTGGCAAGGGGCTTGGGCATAAAGCTGGCAAACAGGCCGTTGCGGGCCGCAATGGCTTTGACAGTGCTCTTGAAAGTATTCAGATTATCGGCGGATTTCAGCGCCGTGGTGTAGCGGAAGCAGACCTCGTTCTGGCCGTGGCCGCTCTCGTGGTGGCTGTGCTCGGGGTGCAGGCCCATCTCCTCGATGGCAAAGCAGATCTCCCGGCGGATGTTCTCGCCCTTGTCCAGCGGCGGAATGTCAAAATAGCCGCCCATATCCAGCGGGATGCGGGTGGGGCTGCCGTTCTCGTCCGTCTCAAACAGATAGAACTCGCACTCGCAGCCCACATTGCAGGTCAGGCCCATGGCGCGGGCGCGCTTGACGACGGATTGCAGGTAGCCGCGGCAGTTGCCCTCGAACGGTTTGCCGTTGGGCAGCGTGATATCGCAGTACATACGGATGACGCGGCCCTCGGTAGGCCGCCAGGGCAGCACGGTGGCGGTGTCAGGGTCGGGCCAGAGTACCAGGTCGCTCTCTTCCACGTTCATGAACCCGGCGATGGACGAGCCGTCGAAGCTGACGCCCTCGGCAAAAGCGCGGGGCAGCTCACTGGCGAAGAGGGAGACATTTTTCTGGTTGCCGAAGATATCGCAGAACGTCAGTTTGGCAAACTTGACGTCGTTGTCCTCAACAAAATTGAGAATGTCCTGTGCGGTGCGTTTCATAGGGAACCTCCTGTAAAAGCCTTCCCCCAAGGGGGAAGCCACACATACTCGAAAGGCCCACCTTGTGCGAGGCGGGCCTTCCGAGCTGGTGTAAGAAATAGGAAAAGGAGAATGGCGTGGTGTGGGCGGGCTGCTGCTTGCGGGGAAGCAGCCCATCCCGTAGGGGCGCATTCTATATGCGCCCGTCAACAGGCAGCCCCTTGCGGGCGGATATGGAATCCGCCCCTACAGAGCCGCGCGGAGAATGCCCTTACATTACTCCGTATAGAACAGCATACGAGAGTAGCAGGGCAGCGGCCAGTAGTCCTCGTCGACCAGGCTCTCGGCCTCGTCGGCGGCGGCACGCAGGGCGTCCATAGCGGGAATGACCTCGTCGTGGAAGGCGTGTGCCTTGGCGGCCTCGTTGTCCATGGCGCTGACCTTGTCGGTGACTTCGGTCAGGGTGTCGGCAGCGTCGGACATTTCGTCGGTGTACTTGCTCAGGCGGGTCAGGACCTTCGTCTCGGCCTTGGTGGAGATACCCTCGACTGCGGCGGTCTTGGCGGCGGCGCTGGATGCGACCTCACCCATGTAAGCGGTGGCGGCGGGGATCAGCTGCTTGTTGGCGATCTTGAGCATCGTGCGGGCCTCGATGTTGAGGATCTTGGAGTAGTGCTCCATCTCGACCTCGTAGCGGCTCAGCATCTCGGTCTTGGTCAGGACGCCGAACTCCTCCATCAGGGCGATGTTCTTGTCGTCCTTCAGGGCAATCATAGCATCGGGGGTGCACTTGCGGTTCGGAAGGCCGCGGCGCTCGGCCTCCTGCTCCCACGCATCGCTGTAGCCGTTGCCGTTGAAGATCACGCGGCGGTGGGCGTTCAGTGTTTTCTTGACCCAGGCGGCGGCAGCGCACTCAAAATCGGCGGCGTCGGATGTCTCGGCCACGAACTCCTTCAGGCTCTTGGCCACGGCAGTGTTCAAGATGGTGTTCGCGTCGGACAGGTTCTCGGCAGAGCCGGGCATACGGAACTCAAACTTGTTGCCGGTGAAGGCGAAGGGGGAGGTACGGTTGCGGTCGGTGGTGTCCTTGCTGAACTTGGGCAGGACGTCCACGCCCAGGTCCATCTTCATCTTGACGGGGCCGGCGTAGGGAGAATCGGAAGCGATGGCGTCGATGACGGCCTCCAGCTCTTCGCCCACGAAGATGGAGATGATGGCCGGAGGTGCCTCGTTGGCACCCAGACGGTGGTCGTTGCCGGGGGTGGCGACAGAAGTGCGCAGCAGGTCGGCGTACTCATCGACTGCCTTGATGACAGCGGCGAGGAAGACGAGGAACTGCAGATTCTCCATGGGGGTGTCGCCCGGGTCCAGCAGATTTTCATGGATGGTGGACATGGACCAGTTGTTGTGCTTGCCGCTGCCGTTGACGCCTTCGAAGGGCTTCTCATGCTGCAGGCAGACGAGGCCGTACTTGGGGGCCAGCTTCTTCATCATCTCCATCGTCAGCAGGTTGTGGTCGATGGCGACGTTGGTGGTATCGAAGATGGGGGCCAGCTCATGCTGGCAGGGGGCCACCTCGTTGTGCTTGGTCTTGGCGGGGACACCCAGCTTCCACAGCTCCTCGTCCAGCTCTTTCATGAACGCGGAGACCTCGGGGCGGATGACGCCGAAGTAGTGCTCTTCCAGCTCCTGACCCTTGGCCGAAGGTGCGCCAAAGAGGGTGCGGCCGGTGAGGATGAGGTCCTGACGGGCCTCGTAGTCCTCCTTCTTGATGAGGAAGTACTCCTGCTCGGGGCCGACGGTGGTGGAGACGTAGTCCACATCCTTGCCGAAGAGCTTCAGCACGCGGATGGCCTGATTGGAGAGCGCGTTCATGGAGCGCAGCAGGGGAGTCTTCTTGTCCAGAGCCTCGCCGGTGTAGCTGACGAAAGCGGTGGGGATGCAGAGGACGTCGTCCTTCACGAAAGCGTAGCTGGTGGGGTCCCATGCGGTGTAGCCGCGGGCCTCACAGGTGGCACGCAGGCCGCCGGAGGGGAAGGAGGAGGCATCCGGCTCGCCGCGGACAAGCTCCTTGCCGTTGAACTCCATGATGGCGGTGCCGTCGCCCACGGGGGAGACGAAGCCGTCATGCTTCTCGCTGGTAATGCCGGTCAGCGGCTGGAACCAGTGGGTGTAGTGGGTGGCACCCAGCTCCATAGCCCAGCGCTTCATGACGCTGGCCACGACGTTTGCCACCTCGATGTCCAGAGGTGCGCCCTTGTGCAGGGTCTTCTCGAGGCTCTTGTAGGTAGCGCTGGGGAGGCGCTCCTTCATGACGTGCTCGTTGAACACCTTGCTGCCGTAGATCTCCATAACATTTGCTGCCATAAATCCTACTCCTTACTTGAATTGAAATACTTCGGCTGGTCGCGGATTTTCACGCGGAAAGAGGCGGGACTCTCCCGCGAAATATCGGGTTAAACGAAACGACGCTGCGAGTCAGGAGGTGACTCACAGCGTCGTTGCTGTCTATGCGATGATTATAGCCGAACGGGGCGAAAAACGCAATAGACAGATTTGACGATTCTGCACAAACTGACTCCCGATTTTTTGGAGTATTGCGCGGATGGTATGACTATTAGATGACCTGAAACAGGAAAAACTTCAGATAGTTCGTCTCCGGCACGCCCCAGAGGATGGGGTGGTCGGGGGCCTGCTGGCGCACTTCGATTTGGCGCAGCTGGCGGTGAGCGTCCTTTGCGGCGGAGCGCAGCATCTTGATGAACAGCTCTTCGGTGGCAAAATGAGAGCAGCTTGCCGTGGCGAGGTAGCCGCCCCGGGGCAGAAGCTTCATGGCCCGGTAGTTGATCTCCTTGTAGCCCCGCATGGCGTTTTCCACCGTGCGGCGGGCTTTGGTGAAGGCCGGCGGATCGAGGATGATGAAATCGTAGGGATGGCCTTCTTTTTCGAGGCGGGGCAGAAGCTCGAAGGTATCCTCGCAGAGGAAATCCATGTTGGTCAGGCCGTTGCGCTCCGCGTTCCGCTGGGCCATGGCGATGGCGTCGGCGCTGATGTCCGCTGCCGTGACCCGGGCTGCGCCGCCGCTGGCTGCGTTGAGGGCAAAGCTGCCGGTGTGGGTGAAGCAGTCCAGCACGGTGTGGCCGGCGGCGAGGCGGGCGACCGCCCGGCGGTTGTACTTCTGGTCGAGGAAGAAGCCGGTCTTCTGGCCGTTCTCGAAATCGACGTGGTAGTAGACGCCGTTCTCGCAGATCTCGGTCTGGGTGGAGGCAGGGTGGCTTTCACCCGGCAGCTCGAACCAGCCCTTGCTCTGCTCGAGGCCCTCTTTGGCACGCAGGGCCTCGTCGTTCCGCTCGTAGATGCCGTCGATGGTCTGGCCGTCGGCCCGCAGGACTTCGGCGAGGAGGGGGAAGAGGACTGGCTTCAGCTTCTCCATGCCGACGCTGAGGGTCTGGGTGACGAGGATGTTGTTGAAGCGGTCCACGGTCAGGCCGGGGAACTGGTCGGCCTCGCCGAAGATGACCCGGCAGGCCGAGAGGTCGGCAGGCTCAAGGACGGTCTTGCGGTAGGCCCAGGCGTACTCGACGCGGCGGCGCCAGAAGCTGGCGTCGAAGGTGTCGTTGGCGTTGCGGGAGATGAGGCGGACGCGGATCTTGCTCTTGAGAGAGACGAAGCCGGTGCCGAGGTAAGCGCCCTTCGGGCTCACCACGTCGGCGAGGGTTCCGTTCTCAGGCTCTGTCTCCGGGAACTCGAGGATGTCGTTCTCGTACACCCACGGATGTCCGCCCACGAGGCTGGCCTCGGCTTTTTTGTTTACTTTATAAATAGGAAAGCTGCGTTCTGATTTCATGGTTGCTCCTTAATAATTGAGGATGAACCTCTCCGTCACGGCTGACGCCGTGCCACTGCCCGGGTTGCGGCACCCAGCATCCGCAGCGCTTTGCTTGCGTCTTGCTGGCCGCGGCCCCAACAGCGACTCCCTGTTTCCGCCACTGGCGGCGGTCGTCGTTGCTGCTCCTAACGAGGGGAGGCTTTGGCATGTCGGAAAACTTAATCTCTTCGCCAGAGGCTCCCCTCGGTAGGGGAGCTGTCGAGCGATAGCGAGACTGAGAGGTTGTTCTTCTAACTCACCATTTATAATACCATAAAAATATGTTAGAATAAATACAAAAACCACCGAAAGGAAGGAAAACATCATGGAGATCGAGCGCAAGTGGATGGTAAACGGCTGGCCGGAGGGGCTGCCGCTGAAAGAGGAGTTTGCCATGCGGCAGGGCTACATCAGCGTGCGGCCCACCGTCCGCATCCGGGAAGAGGCTCTGACGGGCGGCAAGACCCACTACGTCCTCTGCTTCAAGTCGGGCGGCGGGCTGGCGAGGGAAGAGATCGAGCGGGACATCGACCCTGCGCTTTTCAATGACCTCGAGACGAAGATCATCGGCAGGCCCCTTATCCCGAAGCTCCGCCGCAGCTACCTGCTGCCAGACGGTGCGGTGCTGGAAGTGAATCATGTGGACGAGGGCCAGCCGACGGAGTTCTGGTACGCCGAGGTGGAGTACCCCACGGTAGAGGCAGCCCGCAGCTGGCAGCCTGCCGCCGTGGGCCTCGCGGACTACCTGAACGACGAAGTCACCGACCAGCCCGGCCAGAGCATGGGGGCCTATTGGGAGCAGACCCGGGGTTGAACCGACGAAAGTTGTGGAAAAACCTTGAAGATTATGATATGATGGTCGTATCACTCATACTGCGGCCCCGGACGGGCCGGGAAAGAAGGAAACAACTACGAAACGACCCAAATTTACGCTGTCTGTGCAGTACAATTCGCCGGTCATCCTGACATTTTTCCTCCTCTCACTGGGGGTGCTGTTCCTGGGCCAGTACACCGGCGGCTGGACGACCACCCATCTGTTCAGCGTCTACCGTTCCTCGCTGAAAGACCCGCTGTTTTACATCCGGCTCTTCGGCCATGTGCTGGGCCACGGCAGCTGGGACCATTTTCTGAACAATATGCTGCTTCTCCTCGTCGTCGGCCCGCCGATGGAAGAAAAGTACGGCAGCCTGCCCCTGCTCAAAGGCATCCTGCTCACGGCCCTCATCTCGGGCATTCTGCAGTGTGCGTTGTTCCCCCGCACGGCGCTGCTGGGCGCGTCGGGCATCGTCTTCATGCTCATCATGCTGGCATCCCTGTCCGGCTTCTCGGGCGGCATCCCCGTCACCATGCTGCTGGTGGCGGCGCTCTATCTGGGCCAGCAGATCTATGACATCATCTTTGTGCGGGACAACGTGGCCAACTTCATGCACATCGTCGGCGGCGTCTGCGGCACAGTGTTCGGCTACGTCAATGCGGGGCCGCGCAGGAAACGGAAACACTAACCCTCTCAGGCGAAGCGATGACTGAGAGGGCGGCTAAGAACAAGCAAATTTTATCATTCGTGTGGTTTTGTCGCTTGCTTTTTGATGGGCAGCGCTCTATTATATCATTTGTACAAATATTTCCCTTCGAATTTTAACAAAATCACCAAATGTAGTTTATCGGACGGAGGTTGTTTATGAGACGACTGCGCAGCCCATCCCCGGGGATGAAACTGCAAAAAAATCACGACAAAGGAGGACGGACGCTTTGAACGAACACGAAAAACCACAGATAGACTTCATGCACAAGCTTGCGCGCCAGATTGTGGAACGCCGCAACCTTGTGTTCCTGTTTGTCATTCTGGCTGCCATCTTCACGGTGTTCTCGGTGCGGTGGGTCAAGGTCGAGACCGACATGACCACCTACCTGCCCAAGACCTCGGAGACCCGCATGGGCCTTGACATCATGGACGAGCAGTTCACGACCTACGGCTCTGCCGACGTCATGGTGGCCAACATCACGCCCGCTGAGGCCGATGAGCTTTCCGACAGGCTCACCGAGCTCAAGGGCGTCCAGATGCTGGACTACGACGACACGACCGACCATTATAATAAGGACGCAGTGTCGGCCCTTTACTCCATCACCTTCGACTACCCCGAGGACGATGACCAGTGCCTCGAGGCCCTCGACCGGGTGAAGGAATACCTCGCCGACTACGACATCTACGTCTCCACCTCTCTGGGCAACACCCAGCAGGAGACCATTGATGCCGAGGTACGGGTCATCATGGTGTACGTTGCCGTCATCATCGTCATCGTCCTGCTCCTGACGTCCCAGACCTACGCCGAGGTGCCTGTCCTCATCCTCACCTTCGTGGTGGGCATGATCCTGAACATGGGTACAAACTTCATGCTCGGCACCATCTCCTTCGTGTCCAACTCGGTCACGAACATCCTGCAGCTGGCGCTGTCGCTGGACTACGCCATCATCTTCTGCAACCACTTCAAGGAAGAACACCAGACCATGCCTCTGAAGGAGGCCGTCATCGAGTCCCTGAGCAAGAGCATCCCCGAGATCAGCTCCAGCTCCCTGACCACCGTCGGCGGCCTTGTGGCTATGCTGTTCATGCAGTTCCGCATCGGCTCCGATATGGCCATCTGCCTCATCAAGTCCATCCTCTTTGCGATGCTCTCGGTGTTCGTGGTTATGCCCGGCCTGCTGATGCTCTTCGGACCCTACATGGATAAGACCAAGCACAGGAACTTCGTGCCGGAGATCCCCTTCGTGGGCCGCTTTGCATGGCGCACCCGCAAGGTCATCCCTGTCATCTTCCTGGTGGTCATCCTCATCGGTTACCACTTCTCGAACCTTTGTCCCTACGCCTACGGCTACGACGTCATCAAGGTGCCGAAGATGAACGAATCCCTCATCGCGGACCAGATGATCGAAGAAAACTTCACCAAGTCGAACCTCGTGGCACTCGTCTACCCCAAGAACGACGATTACAGCATCGAGAAAAAGATGCTGGAGGAGCTGGAAAGCTACGATGAAATAGACTCCACCAAGGGTCTGTCCAACATCGAGGCCCAGGACGGCTATATGCTGGAAGACGAGCTCACCGCCCGCCAGTTCTCCGAGATGGCCGATCTGGACTATGAGGCCGCCCAGATGATCTACACCGCCTACGCCATCGAGAACGAGGAGTACGGCCAGGTCATCGGCAACTTCGCCTCCTATAAAGTGCCGCTCGTGGATATGTTCCTCTACGTCTGCGATGAGGCCGACACCGGCATCGTCTCCCTCT
>ENA-ORTQ01003539-ORTQ01003539.1-human-gut-metagenome-genome-assembly--contig:-NODE-3539-length-11639-cov-4.359030_pt1 | contig 11639 bp, 9 predicted proteins | sample MGYA00241912_ERZ509188 | MGnify/ENA primary metagenome ERZ509188 (study PRJEB26280, sample SAMEA2338849) | human gut metagenome | biome: human gut; feature: human-associated habitat; material: faeces...
GGGTAATCGAAAGAGCATTGGAGGGTGACATTCAGGCGATAAATAAAATTCTGAAGGAGAAAAACATTCCCGTTTTCTTTGAAAAAGAGAACATCAATACGATGGATTCCAAAGGCGAGGTGTTGCTTACCATCATGGCGAGCCTTGCACAGCAGGAAAGCCAGTCTTTGAGCTAGAACATCAAATTGGGATTGCAGTACCGATACCAAAACGGTGAGGTGCAGGTCAACCACAACCGTTTCCTCGGATACACAAAGGATGAGGACGGGCATCTGATCATCGAGCCGATCGAGGCGGAGGTGGTAAAGCGAATCTACCGGGAATACCTGGAGGGCGACAGCTTGCTCCAAATCGGGAGAGGGCTTGAGGCGGATGGAATCCTGACAGCGGCAGGCAAAGCGAAATGGCGTCCGGAAACGCTGCGGAAAATTCTGCAGAATGAGAAGTACATTGGTGACGCTCTTTTACAGAAAACCTACACGGTGGATTTCCTCAACAAAAAGCGTGTGCAGAATAATGGGATCGTACCGCAGTATTATGTGGAAAACAGCCATCCCCTTATTATTCCCCGTGACCTTTATATGCAGGTGCAGGAGGAAATGGTGCGGCGGGCAAACCTCCACAGCGGAAAGCAGCGGAAGAAACGGGTCTACAGCAGCAAGTATGCTTTATCCAGCATAGTTTACTGCCCGAAATGCGGTGACATTTACCGCAGGATTGCATGGAACAACCGGGGAAAACACTCCATCGTATTGCGGTGCTGCACCCGTGTGGAACATGGCCCTGAAAAATGCGATGCCCCGACCATTCAGGAGTCGGAGCTGCAGGCGGCAGTAATACAGGCCATCAACCAGACGCTTGGCAACAGGGACAGCGTAATAACCGCTCTGCAGGAGAACGTGGAAACGGTCATCCTGCAGGAAGATGAATCTTCGGCAGAAAATATTGAAGCAAGGCTGGAGGAATTGCAAAAGGAACTGCTGAAGTTGGCAAACTCCAAAAAGGATTATAACAGCGTGGCAGATGAGATTGACCGTTTGCGGGAATTGAAGCAGAACGCTTTGGTGGAGAGTGCCGAGCGGGAGGGGTTGAAAAAGCGGATCGCAGAGATGCGGGAATTTCTGGACAGCCAATCAACGGAGATCTTGGAGTATGATGAGCAGCTTGTGCGGCGACTGATTGAAAAGGTTACGGTCTACAATGAATGGTTTGAGGTGGAATTCAAATCGGGCATGACGGTGGATGTGGAGAGATACTAGGAAGTTAAATTTACTCTACCAGAGTACAATCTGGCAGAATTTTTGTGTTGGCATTATTGCGCTTAGGAAGATACTGATATATAATAAAAATGCTTGTAAAATTAGAAAAATAATCGGATAAGTTAATGGCTATCGAACAATAAAAGGTCCAGTAAAACCAAGACATAAGCGTACTTTTTAAAGTGCAACATAGGACTGATTATCGAAAAGCTATGAGAATGCCGCCTATGTAATTGCCATGTCGATTCTAATACTAAATCGGTATAAGATTTAGTATGTTATTTTGTAAATTCTGGCAGCATTGTTGACTACTTGGAAGTTACATAGAAAACGGGCGTTTGCTTAGTAGACATTAGGTTAAAAGTGAGGGAAAAGAAAATGTCATCAGCATTTGATAAGATAATGAGTTATGATACGGCTAATAGAATCGTTTACAATAGCCTTTGTAAAGAAATGAAAAAAGGAGAAGGTGTTTTGCCGTTTGTGGGAGCAGGCCTTTCGGCTTTTGCTTATGATACTTGGGAGCAGTTATTAATAAAGTTATCTTCTGATTTGTCCAATAAGGATAAAAAAAGTATTCAGAAAGCAGTAAAAGTAGGAGATTATTTTACTGCATCGGATTTATTGTGTGAGAAATATGGAGAGACTCTGTTCTATAATGAGTTAAGAGATGTATTTTCAGAAGATAAAATAGATGATGATGAACTTAAAAAGAGCGCTGCATATTTAATACCTAAACTATGTCAGGGGGATTGTATTACAACCAATTTTGATAGAGTATTAGAACATGCATGTAGACTAAATAATATTGTACCGGATAGGGCTATTCCCACAGATACTAATCAGCTTAATGAGTATTTGAGAAATGGTAACAAGAAAAGTGCATTGGTCTTTAAAATTCATGGAGATATTTTGTCGAATAAAGATGATATCATTGTAACTGGGAAATCATATAATGAACATTATGGAATAGATACTCCGTTAAGAAAACAATTAACTCGATGGATTGATAGTAGAAAGCTGCTATTCTTAGGTGCAAGCTTAAAACAGGATCGAACTGTAGATATCATTAAGGAACGTATGGAAGAAGGAATGTATAATTATACAATCTATGGATGCAAACAATATGATATTCCTTTATTAAAGCAACATTTTGAAGAAATGAATACTATGGCAATTTTTTATGATTCGTCAGATCATAAGAATTTAAAAACTATATTATTAAAATTGATAAAAGATACAGAAACATAAAATATTAAAAAGGAAAGCATATGATGACACAAGATTTTGATAAAATACTTGATTTTAGTAAGGGAAATGTATTAGTTTACAATTTTATTTGCAAGAATATTATAGAGAACTCTAATGGGGGTGGTATAATGCCTTTTATTGGAGATGGTTTGGCGAAATTTACATTTGGAGATAGTATAAGTTTTATTGAAGATGTCTTGAAGTGGGTGAATAATACGCTTTCGGATACTCAACGACAGAATGTACAAGAGAAAGAGGAAAAAAATGGTTTTATTGAAGCGTTGGATGAGTTAATTAATATTCTGGGAGGACAATATGGAGAAGATGTAATTAATAGACATTTGGAAGAATTCTATTCTGATGAAAAAATTGATCCATATGCATTGGAAAATCAAGCGGTAAGTTTAGTTCCGTTGTTGAATTATGGTGATAGTGTTACTACTAATTTTGATCATGTATTAGAATATGCGTATGAGTTGGCAGGAATTAATCCGTCAATTGCAACACCATATGATTGTAATGTCTTGAATAATAAGATTAGGAGTAATTCCGAAGCAGCTAATAAAGCATTATTATTTAAAGTTCATGGAGATATAATTTCGAATGCAACAGAACGGATAATTACAAAGAGCGCTTTTGATGAAAATTATAAAAATAATCCTATTTTTATGGAAAATCTTACGAAATGGATTCAAAAGTACAAATTGCTTTTTATAGGTGTCGACTTACTAAAGAATAATTATCTTAGAGAAGTATTAAAAGAAAACAAAAGCGAAGGAAGCCATCATTATGCAATTGTCGGATGCAAGGATGATGATGGACTTAAAGATAAAATGAAAGATGAGTTGGCCGAATTGAATATTATGCCAATTATTTATGATATTGATAAGCCTATTAGTGTAGAGATAATTTTACATAAAATTTTGGTTGATACAAAAAATGAGAGAATATTGAAAAATTCCAACCGTGGAGAATATCACTATAAGTATAGTGAGCATGATTTGATTGGTCGAGAAATAGAAATAAAAAAATTAGAGGAATTTTTAAATTCAAAGTCAAAATATACTTTTGACTTCAGTTGGTGGATGATTTGGGGGAAAGATGTAGCAGGAAAAAGTAAATTAGCATATGAATTTGCAAGAAAACATGCCAGTACATGGGATTGGTATATGATAGCACCTGGGCAAATTGATAGTTTTATTAATAAGCAGATTAGCATAAATAAAAACAATAGAAAACTATTTGTGATTTTTGATGATTATGATTGTTATAATGGAGGCATTTCAATAATTTTCAATTTTATTAAGAGAGTTAAAAGATATTGTAAAAAAATAAGGGTTTTACTTATTGTACGTGATTATAAAACATCTGAAATTTGTAAGATAGCAACTGATAAAGAGAGAAAAGATGAAGTGAGAGTAATGCTTCTGAGAAGTGCTTTTTCTGGCCCCAGAGAAATATGTCAGTTATCGATCAATGACATTAAAGAAATATGTTATCAATATATATGGTACAGAAAGCGAAATTTAGGATTAGCTGATTTACAGGAAGAAGAACTTCTAAGTATAGATGATGAATTAGGTAAATTTATCAAAAATCAAATGAACGAAGACAAAAGTTTATTGCTATTATGCAGTTTAGAAAAAGCAATTAATTTAATATTGAAGAATATCTTTGGAAGCGATGAAGATGCTAGTGATGGCGATATTATTAATAAGGTGATGCGATATATATTAACAGATGGAGAAGGAAATTTAAATAATCCAAATGTAAATATTTTAGAGATAGATAGGCGAAAAGACTATAGAAAGAAACAGGCAAAAAAGTTAATGGAAAAATACGACAAGCAAAAAGAGTATAATAAGGATTATTATAGTAGTGAATATGAAACGGATAGTTTTATTTTTGAAATTGAAAAGGAATAATAGGGATGATAGAAAATCATGAAACTGATAAATTTGATAATACTTCATTTAATAAATTAGGAAAGGGGGGAAAATTAGAAAACGATCGGGTATTTACTCAATCATTTACGAAATATAGAATATCTCCCACAAAGTTTAGCAAGAATAAAAAATTAAAATATGTAACCCAATATGGAGGTGTGCCTGTTGGCCAATACGGCGAAGATATTCTTGTAGATTCATCGGACTCGCATACATTGATAATTGGATCGACTGGCTCGAAAAAAAGCCGATTAGTAGTGATGCCTTCTATACATATTTTAGGAGATGCTGGAGAATCTATGATTGTTTCGGATCCTAAGGCAGAAATATATGAAAGAACAGCAGGCTTTTTAGCTGAACGAGGATATAGGATTCAGATCATAAATCTTAGGACACCCTCTTTAGGAAATTCGTGGAATCCATTGAATATTCCTTATTCCTTTTATAAAAATGGGGACATGGACAAGGCATGTGAGTTCGTAAATGATATAGCAGTAAATTTAATGTTATCAGAAAAATCTGTTAAAGATCCATATTGGGATTATAGTGCAGGAGATTTGTTTTTTGGATTAACATTACTATTGTTTAGATATTGTAAGGCATTAGGGTTTGATGATAAATATGTAAATATTGGCAATCTGTTAAGGTTAAGGCAATATTTGTTTCAAGCACAGAATTATAGTAATTCTCTATTTAAAAATTTTATTGAAGAAGACGAAATTATTGCATCTTCATTGATGGGTACAATAGAGGCTCCTGATAAAACTCAATCGTGTATTTTGAGTACTTTTGATGAAAAAATGAGATGTTTTATGATTCAACCTAATCTTTTAGAGATGTTGTCTAACAGTAGTGTTTTTATGGATTGTATTAGTGAAAGCAAAACTATAATATATTTAATTATGCCAGACGAAAAAACCAGTTATCATAAGCTTGTAACTCTATTTATAAAACAAAGCTATGAATATTTAATTTATAAAGCTCAATCTAATATAGGTGGGAAAATGAAAGTTAGAGTAAACTATATTTTAGATGAATTTTCATCTTTACCAACTATTAAAGATTTTCCAACGATGATTACTGCAGCAAGAAGTAGAAATATTCGATTCAACCTTATTATACAAAGTAAGCATCAGCTAATTGAAAGATATAAAGAAGAAACGGAAACAATACAATCAAATTGTAACAATTGGATATTTTTTACCAGCAGAGAAGTAAAATTGTTGGAGGAGTTATCTGTATTATGTGGCAAGCGTGCCAATGGAGAGAAATATGTCATCCCACCAGATGCCTTACAGCATTTGAGCAAAGAACGAGGAGAGGCGTTGATTCTTAGTGGACGTTTATATCCATATATTACAATGCTCGCAGATATTGATAAATATGATGGAGGAAAGTATCATTATTTAAAAATAGAAAAAGAATTGAGGAATGCGGATACGCTTATTAAATTTGGTGAAACAAATAAAGTACCAATGTTCAAAGAAGAAAGAATAGTGGAAGAGAATGAAGAATCAGATTATGATCTCCAGAAGGAATTAGAAGCAAAATTTGATGAGTTATTTGGCCCACTAGAAGATGATTCGGAGGAAGAGTGAAATGGAAAGAATAGTAACAATAGGCGAAGCAGAGCGAATGGTAAAAGAATATTCATATGAAGAAAATGATGAGGCGTTATATGAACTGGTGGAAGAAATTCTTTCTCAAGAGAAAGTTGTAGGTTCTATTGATGATTTTCATAATTTAGCAGTTGATTTTTCGAGGAGAGATGATTATGAAACTGCTTGTAATATTTTGGAAAAGGGATTAGAGCAGTTTCCGAGAGCTGTCGATTTGTTGGCAGATTATTTGCAGAATGGACTTAATTGTGATAGAGGCAAATTGTGTGAAGAATATTTTGACAGACTTATGAAAATACCAATGATGCGTTGGACATGGAGGGGCTTTAGTTTTGGTATAGATTATATGAAGAGTTTAGCGGATAATATTGAAACAGAAGAAGAATTAATGGAATGGAAGAAGAAGATGTTGAATCTGGCAGATAGTTATTATAAATATTTTTCATATAACGAAGATACTTTTCTAGTTAAAGCAGATGTTTATCAGTATTTTAATGATAGAGAAAAAGAAATTGAAATACTAGAGGAAGCGTTAGAAAAGATTAAAAGTTGTCCAAGATGTTCTTTACGTTTGGCCGATATTTTCTTTGATAGAGGTGAGTACAAGCAGGCACTTGAATACATTGAAAAATGCAAATACGGAGCGGTGCAAACACAAGAGAAAATTAATCAAGGATACGTGTATTATTTATCCGGATTATGTAAAGCGGCGAACGTGCATCAATCTTCATCATATGAAAATGAAGAAATGATTAAGGACATTTATACCGATTTCAGCATAGCAGAGAGATTGAAAATGAGTTTTTCGTCATACAAAAAAGTAATGGAAAGACAGATATACATATTGGAATCAAAATCAGGTATATTATTTGATTCAGTTATAAATTAAGAAGCTTAAAAATTGAGTAGATATATTCCCGACTACAATCATAATGCTAAAAATTACGCTTGATTAAGTCGGACGGAGTGATAGAGCAAATGACGTACTTCCTGTCCACTCGTGCCACGTTGAGACTGTGTGCCTTTTGGGCAACCGAAAACCAGATATCACGGTAAAACTCAGCGTGGATATGGATGATTACTACCGTATTAAAGATGGTAAAGAGCCTAAATAGAATAGAATAAATAATACACTAAAGGTAAGTAGGTAATCATTCGTATATTGACATCTTATAAAGTAAGCGCTTAATTTTCAGGTATGGTAGAAAAAAATCCCCGGCTACTTTTTAGCAGCCGGAGCACCTTGACAATTCACATATGATTGATCTGATTCGTTTGCACGACGTTCGATCTCAGCTTTGAGAGTTTCATTCCACGGTGCCAGGAGTTCCAGTTCATCATCACTCATCCCATCATTTGGTAGTTTTTCAAGCAGATAGGTAAGATAGTGATAGACATTTACTCCATTGGCCTTTGCCATTTCTACCATCGTGTATACAATAGCACTGGCCTGAGCTCCATTTGGTGTGTCACAGAAAAGCCAGTTTTTACGGCCGACTGTAAACGGACGGATTGCATTTTCGCTGAGATTGTTAGAAAAACTGCAGCGTCCATCTTCCAGATAAGTGGCGAGATAGGATCGGCGGTTCTGAATGTAAGTAACAGCCTTATCCATTCTGGTTCCGCGGGCAGGAGTCTGCTGGTCAAGCCACGACAAAAAGCCTTCTACTATCGGCTGTTCTTTTTCAAGACGTGCTTTTTTGATAGCGTCGAAGGAAGAATACTTTGACTTGATCACATCTTCCATGTGGAAGAGCTGGTTGATGTACAGCATTCCCTGTACGGATGGCTGGGTATAATCCAGAGCTTTTCCTTTTGGAATGGCATCTGTCAGATATCTCCTGATGTGTGCCCAGCAGGCTGTACGCTTGGCATCCGGAACTTTATTGTATCCGCTGTAGCCATCACACATCAGATAGCCTTTGAAGCCGTGGAGAAAAGAGACGGCATTGTCCCCGGCCCGGGTCTCCGAATATTTATACAGGATGATCGGCGGACCTCCGTCTTCCCCGCTGCGGAACAGCCACATGTATGACTTTGTCTGTGCACGGCGTTCCGGTTCATGCAGGACCTGCAGGGGCGTCTCATCTGCCATTGCGAATTCCCGTTCCAGAAGTTTTCTGTGGAAATATTCATACATAGGAAGAAAGAATGCCTCAGAATTCCGGATCACCCAGTTTGCCATCGTTGCCCTGGTGATTGCCACGCCATACTGTTTCCAGTCCTTTTCCTGACGGCAGTAGGGCAGTCCGTTACAGAACTTCTGGTACATCACCCAGGCAACCGTACCGGCAGACGCCATCCCATAGAGCATGTGTGCCCTGCCATCTTTTCCTTTTTTGATCACTGGAAGATCCTGAAGTTTACATTTCGGACATTCATAGTTTTTGCTGTAGTATTCATATACTTTCAGCTTTGCCGGGATGAAGACCAGTTCCCGCCGGACAAATTCCTCGCCGATCTCTTTCAGCGGAGTGCCGCAGATAGGACAGGATTTTTCTTCCCCGAAAAGATCCAGATACTTTTTTCAATTGGAACACCCTTAAAACGTTCTGCGTCCGTGGCCCTTGCTTTTCGTTTCTTTGAAGTTTTTTCCGGAAGACATGCTTCCAGTTCTTCTGCTTTTGCAGCTGCTGGATCCTGTTCCATTTCTGCTTCATTGAAAAAGTTCAGCTGACCTGGGATATCAAGGCTCCGTTTCTCACTGGAAGCACCAAACAATTTTTTTCGGAGAAGGGCGACTTCCTCTTTCAGATTATCCCTTTCCTGGGTGAGGGTCTCTTCCCGTTTGTTGGCAGCATCGACAGTTGCCTGAAGTGTTTTTATCATTTTTCTAAGATCATTGATCATGTCCTTCAGCTCACGGAGCTGGATATCTTTGGAACTGTCAGCCACTGCTTTTTCCTCCTGTTTTTGATATCTTTATTATACCAGAAAACAGGTGAACTTCCCAGTAAAACGGATGATTTTTGTGCTTTGAAAGTGCCGAAAATATAAGGAAAACAGCGGAGTTTATGTGCAGTTTTTTGTGGCGGGATCAGGTTGTTTTAATGGCTTTTGGCTGTTCGATATCAATGCCGGACATCAGCCAGTCAAACTCCCGCCAGGTAAGATTCCGGACTTCCGATTTATTTCTTGGCCACAGATAGGAACCCTGGGCCGTTAGTCTCTTATAGATCATAACGATACCATCCGGCTCCTTTAAGATTGCTTTGATCCGGTCGCATTTACGTCCGCAGAAAAGAAAAAGTGCATGGTCGATCTCCATGGAAAACTGTTCCTGGATGATCGCACATAATCCATCAATGGACTTGCGCATATCTGTTCTGCCACAGACGATATAGATCGCATCAACATTTGAAATATCCGCTAACATGATGACTTCCTCAGAACATCCGCCAGAATCTTCAAGAGCGCAGGCTGGACATCATTGCTTATCCGTATCAAAAATCCTTTTGCTTCGATCTCAATCGTATGTGAATTGTCAGGGTGCAGAGGACTGATTGAATAATCCGGTGCCCGTGTCCCTGCTGTCCGGTGACAGGAAACCGCAAATCCGTTTTTTAGGAAACCACCATTCCGGTAGTGGAAACCTTTATCATAAATCCTTTAGAATGTAATCATGCACCAGCTGGTGTAAATTCATTCAAAGGAGGTCATGACCATGACCAAGTATCGAGAGATTCTCAGGCTAAAAAGTCTGGGACTCAGTCAGCAGAGCATTGCCGACAGCTGCAATGTCTCCAAGAAAACGGTCAATCGCGTTTTGAAACGTGCAAAGGAATTAAATATTTCCTGGCCACTTGATAAAAGCGATACCGATGCTGTTCTTGCAGAAATGTTTTTTCCTTCTGCAAAGCAAGTCAAATCCAATAAACGGATGCCTGACTACGATTATGTCCACAAAGAATTACTCCGTAACGGAGTCAGTAAGAAACTCTTGTGGACAGAATACATGGAGGACTGTCATGCAAATGGCGAGGAACCACTTATGTATTCCCAGTTCTGCTATCACATTCAGCAGGATGAGCAGAAACGACGTGCTACCATGCATATCAACCGGAAACCTGGTGAGCAGGTTGAGGTCGATTGGGCAGGAGATCCTGCAACAATCATTGATCCGGATACTGGTGAGATCACCAAAGCCTATATATTTGTCGGCGTGATGACTTATAGCCAGTACGCATATGTGGAAGCATTTCTGGATATGAAGCAAAAATCATGGATTAATGCCCATGTTCATATGTACGAATATTTTGGCGGTGTTGCCAGAATTCTCGTACCGGATAACTGTAAAACAGCAGTTGTCCACAATGGTGGCTTTAAAGACCAGCAAATCAATGAAACCTATCAAGAAATGGCCGAATACTACGGCACCGCTATTATCCCGGCGCGTGTCAGAGCTCCAAAAGATAAGCCGAATGCTGAAGGGACAGTAGGAAATATTTCTACCTGGATCACAGCAGCTCTTCGGGATGAACAGTTCTTCTCCCTTGCTGAATTGAATTTGGCAATCAAAGATAAGCTGGAACTGTTCAACCAAAGGCTCTTTCAGAAGAAAGAGGGTAGTCGGCGAAGCTTATTTCTTGAGGAAGAAAAACCATTGCTGGCACCATTACCTGCTACCCGTTTTGAACTGAGTGACTGGAAAACAGCCACTGTCCAGTTCAATTATCACATATCTGTGGACGGAATGCTATACTCCGTTCCGTACGAATACATTAAAAAGAAAGTTGATATAAGGGTAACAGACACCACGATTGAAATTTTCTACAACCATAACCGCATTGCTTCCCATCGTCGTCTAAAAGGACGCCCTGGGCAGTACAGCACCATTACTGAACATATGCCGGCAGACCACCAGAAGTATCTGGAATGGAACGGTGACCGCTTCCGTAAATGGGCTGAGCGGATTGGCATAAATACGTACACTGCAGTCAATGCAATATTGACCTCCAAAAGTGTGGAACAACAAACCTACCGAAGCTGTATGGGGCTTCTTAAGCTTGCTGAGAAGTACTCAGATGCGTTACTGGAAGCTGCCTGTAAAAAGGCATTATCCTATACAGCATCACCCAGTTACAAGAGTATTAAAAACCTACTTGTAACCGGCTCAGAAAAACTGGCATCGGAAGCAATCGATACCAAGACCACACATAAAGCACATGGCATCACACGAGGTGCCGATTACTATCGGAGGTAAACACATATGACCAATCAGAGTACAATGGATAAGTTAATAGAAATGCGCCTTACCACAATGGCAGATGCATTCCGCAACCAACTCAATGACCCAAAATTCAAGGAGGTTCCCTTTGAGAATCAATTCGGTATGCTGGTGGATATCGAATACAGCAGTCGCAAAAACAACCGTCTCAAAAGACTGATCAAGAATGCCGGTTTCGATCAGCCGGAAGCGAATATCATGGATATCAACTATACTTCCGGACGCAAGCTAAACAAGGAACTGATTCGCAGACTTGCCACTTGCGAATATATATCTGAACACCGGAATCTTTTTATTACCGGTGCAACAGGCTGTGGTAAAACATACATGGCATGTG
>ENA-ORTQ01003542-ORTQ01003542.1-human-gut-metagenome-genome-assembly--contig:-NODE-3542-length-11634-cov-2.609897_pt1 | contig 11634 bp, 9 predicted proteins | sample MGYA00241912_ERZ509188 | MGnify/ENA primary metagenome ERZ509188 (study PRJEB26280, sample SAMEA2338849) | human gut metagenome | biome: human gut; feature: human-associated habitat; material: faeces...
AAAACTTCAACAATGGTGTATGGCCGGTTATGCTGACACCATTCACAGACGACAACAGAGTAGACTATGATTCTCTGGAAAAACTGATCAACTGGTATATTGAGAATGGCGTTGCGGGCCTTTTTGCAGACTGCCAGTCCAGTGAGATGTTCTTCCTATCGCTGGAAGAGCGTGTAGAACTTGCTCGTTTTATTAAAGAAAAAGCAGCAGGAAGAGTACCGGTTGTGGCTTCTGGTCATATTTCAGATATGATTGAAGATCAGGCAGAAGAACTGAATGCAGTAGCCGGGACAGGTGTCGATGCGGTGATTCTTCTTACAAACCGCCTGGCGGCAGAAGAGGAAAGTGATGAAGTATGGCTTGAAAATCTGAAAAAACTGCTTGCACTGCTTCCGGAAGACCTGGCACTGGGATTTTATGAATGCCCGTATCCATATAAGAGAGTAATTTCTCCGGAACTTCTGGAATGGTGCGCAAATACCGGAAGATTTTATTTCATTAAGGACACAAGCTGTGATATCCACAATATGGAAGCAAAACTTGCAAAGATCAAGGGCAGCAACCTCAAACTTTTTAATGCGAACTCATCTACGTTATTAGAAACTTTGAAGCTTGGAGGAAGCGGATTCAGTGGTGTAATGGCAAACTTCCATGCAGATCTTTATGTATGGCTGTGTGAAAACTATGAGAAAGAACCAGAGAAAGCAAGAACGGTTGCTGATTTTCTGACAATAGCTTCTATGATTGAAAGACAGGTTTATCCGGTGAATGCAAAGTTCTATCAGAAGAGCATTGGCAATTTTGCATCGATCCATACTCGTACGAAGCCAGCAGAACTGTTAAATGAAACTGCTCGTCTTGAAGTGGATCAGCTTACCAGACTGACTGATTTTATCAGAAAAGAACTTGATGTATAAAGCAGGAGGAAATGCACATGAAGGTACTGGTAACAGCAACGAATTATTCTAAGTATTGTCAGCCAGGTAAAAAGTTACTGGAAGAGGCTGGCTGTGAGATTATTGAAAATCCGCATGGAAGACCATATACGTTTGAGGAGCTTAAGGAAATTGTAGGAGATATTGACGGCGTAGTCGTTGGAGTTGATACATGGAATGAAGAGGTATTCCGTCTTGCACCGAAATTAAAAGTTCTGGCAAGATTTGGCGTAGGCGTGGATAATATAGATCTGAAAGCGGCAGAAAAAAGAGAAATTGTTGTCTGCAACAGTCCGGGAATCAATTCATCGGCAGTTGCGGAGCAGGCTGCAGCATTGATCCTTTCTTCAATGAGACAGATTCCGCAGATGAACAATGCAGTGAGAGATGGAAAATGGCCTCGCCCGATGTTTCATGAACTTAAGAGCCGTACAATTGGATTTCTGGGATTTGGAGCAATTGCAAGAAATCTTGCAGAACGTCTTGCAGGATTTCATCCGGAAATGATCGCATATGATAAGTATCCGAATCAGGAGATGGCAGATAAGCTTGGAGTAAAGTTGGTTTCACAGGAGGAAGTTCTGAAAAAGGCAGATATTATTTCGATTCACCTTCCGGCAACGGACGAGACAAAACATCTGATCAACCAGGAAACTCTTAATAAGATGAAAGATGGTGTTTATGTAGTAAATACAGCAAGAGGCAGTATCGTTTCTGAAAAAGATATGGCAGAAGCGTTAAGAACAGGAAAAGTAGCTGGATTTGCATCGGATGTATTTGAAACGGAACCGATCGATCTTTCTGGTTCGCTGTTTGGCTTTGAAAACTATATTGCAACCCCTCATGTTTCAGCAGAGACATATGAAAACTGTGAGACGACTTCTGTGGTGACAGCGAAAGCAATCCTAGCAGTTTTTGATGGAAAAGAACCAGAGCATAAACTTGTATGATCGTACAAAATAAAGGCAGAGGATGACCTGTTTACCGGGAAAATCTATTGATGAAAAAATTTATTGATGCTATACTATTACTATTAACAGTAACGCTATATTTGTTATATTGTTATATAGGTTTTGACCAGCTAAATGGTAAAATAAAATCTATGAGGAGGGGTAATGGCTGACAATAATGAAATTAAAGTAAAGAGTCTTCAGAAGGCTTTGGAAATTCTGAATCTTTTTACTGTGAAACCTGTTTTGGGAGTGACGGAAGTCAGTGAGTACTTTGGATGGTATAAGAGTACGGTACATAATATTCTGTGTACCCTTAAATCTATGGAGTATCTGGAACAGGATGAAGAAACAGGAAAGTATCGGTTAGGGATTCAGGTTTTCAATCTGAGTAAAGCTCTGGGAGATAATTATTCTATTACTAAAATTGCCGGACCTTACATGCAGGAGTTATCAAATATTACCAGAGAAAGAGTTTATCTGGCGGTTCCATATCGAGAGGAAGTATTGTATTTGGATGCAATGTATCCAGCAGAATCTGTTGAGCTGATGCGTTCGATCCTTGGAGAGAGGGCTCAGATGTATTGCACTGGTATCGGTAAAGCGATGCTGGCGAATATGAATGATCGTTCAATTGACGAATACCTGACTGTACATGAACTGAAAGCATTTACAGAGAACAGCATTACAGATAAAGACGTGTTCAGACAGGAACTTATGCGTACTCGTCAGAGAGGATATGCGATTGATGATATGGAGCATGAATTTGGGATAAAATGTGTTGCAATGCCGATATTTGACCGTAACAGAAATCTGTATGCGGCAATCAGTATCAGCGGGCTTGCAAGTCATTTTACAGAAGAGAAAATGTCTGAATGGGCGATTCTTCTGAAAAAATATGTTACCAAAATTGAGAGCAGATTATAAAAAGAAATAAAAAACTGTCATTGCATATGCAGTGGCAGTTTTTGCGTGAGGTAAGAGCAGGACAGGAGAAAATAAAGACAAGAAAAAAGACAGTCACTGACGGTTGTGACTGTCTTTTTAATTATAAGCTTATAATTAAAAATGTATATTTCCTGAATTAGCCAATGCTGTTGACAGCTTTAGACAGACGGGAAATTTTTCTTGCACAGTTATTTTTGTGATAAACACCTTTAGATGTTGCTTTGCTGATTGTAGAGATAGCCTCTGTAAGAGCAGCCTGTGCAGCAGCTTTATCGTTTTTCTGAACTGCAGTTTCTACTTTTTTGATGGAAGTTTTAACAGCAGAACGGATAGATTTGTTTCTAGCAGCTTTAGTTCTGTTTACTAAAATTCTTTTCTTTGCAGATTTGATGTTAGCCAATTGGTACACCTCCATTTCAGATTTATAATAATGTGTCGTTGTTACAGAAACAGACACGGGCGCTTCTGTAAACATGCTTATATATGATAGTATATTTATTTTTACTTGTCAATAGTAAAATGCGGAAATGTTAAAAAAATATAAACATAATATTACTGTGAGAAAAATCTTCCATACATAATATAGGCTTAAAACAGAGACATTAATGATAAAGTGAAATATTGTAGACAGATAAGAAACAAAATTTTACAGATGATAATCGGATATCAATAATTCAGATGATCAGGAGGAAGAGAGATGGCAGTCAGCAAAAGAATCAGAACAGACCTTGCACTGGAAACAACAGAACGTTTTAAAGAAGAAAACACAGAGATTCGTGGTGTAGAGATTCAGGAGGACTATGATGAAGAAAAGGATGTACGAACGACTGTCGTCAGGATCGTGACAGAAAACGGTGCAAAGGCGATGGGAAGACCGCAGGGAACTTACATTACAATAGAAGCTCCGGATCTGTCTGTACCGGATGAAGATTATCATCGTGAGATATCAGAGGAGATTTCCAAACATCTGAAACAACTCATTGATCTGAAAAAGGAAAAATCCATTCTTGTGGTGGGGCTCGGAAATGCAGGAATCACTGCTGATGCACTGGGACCGCATGTGGTAGAAAATTTAAGGATGACCCGTCATATCATAAGGGAATACGGCCTTCGAGGAATTGATCATGAAAAAATGCACCGTGTCAGTGGAATTGTGCCGGGAGTGATGGCACAGACCGGTATGGAAACTGCAGAGATCATACAGGGAGTGGTTGCGGAAACGAAACCGGATGTAGTAGTTGCAATTGATGCACTTGCGGCCAGAAGTGTCCGCAGACTGAATCGAACGATCCAGATTACAGATACAGGAATTCATCCTGGGTCAGGCGTGGGAAATCACAGAAATGGACTAACGGAGGACAATCTGCAGGTAAAGGTGATTGGAATCGGTGTTCCGACGGTTGTGGATGCGGCAACGATCGTTCATGATTCGATGGCACATCTTCTGGATGCACTGGAAGAAGCGGAGCAGAAAGAATTTTTGGAAGAAATGATTGCTCCGAATCTCTACAGCATGTTTGTGACACCAAAGGATGTGGATGAGACGGTAAAATACCTGAGCTTTACAATATCTGAAGGATTGAATACAGCGTTCGGTGAGGCATGACTTTCATGAATAAAAATTCGCTAACTGATTTATGCAGAACAAATGACTGGTAGAATGATGCAAAGTCATAATTGAGGTTGGTTTGTCATAGGATACTTTGAAAGGAGTGGTTCTGTGGCGAGATTCCGGAAAATACTGTATTTGGTAGTGGAAGGCTGTGTGCTTGTGACGCTATCCGTGACAGCGGGCGTTCTTGTGCTGCACGAAAATGTATTTCGCCAGCTTCCATTGTACTGTTTTCTGGAAGAGAAGGCACAGGAGCGTTCAGTTGGACAGGACCGTGAGACTTATGAAAAGCTGATGGAGAGCAATGCACGTTATCTTGGCAGGATGGTCGTAGATGAGAATAAAGAAGTCGGAAGCCAAGAAAATGATAAAGAGATTGTGGACAAGCAGACAAAGAGAGAGAACGAACAGAACTTAAAAGCTGAGAGACAGGAAGAGAATGTGATAACTCCAACTGAGAAAACAGAGGTTACAGTGACTCCGATAACTCAAAATACAGAAGAGCAGAAAGTAAAAAATGCAGATAAACAGACAGAGCCAGAAGAAAATTTAACCGAAGAATCTACCGGGGAAGAGGAAGTTACTACGGCAGCCGCCCAGGTGCAGCCGATGCCGGAAATTGACCTTGCACCGGAAAGACTGGCAGATTACGATTATCTGATGAATCATTTTTTTATTCTTGATCCTAATACAGAAACCAGTGCGCAACAGTTGAATGCGGCTGCTCTTCTTGGGGAGGATCTGACGCTCCGTAAGGAAAAAGCGGAGCCACAGATTTTGATCTATCATAGTCATTCGCAGGAGACTTTTGCAGATTCCAGAGAAGGAAAGACAGAAGATACGATCGTGGGGGTGGGGGATTATCTGGCTCAGCTTCTGACAGAAAATTATGGCTATCAGGTTATGCATGTAACGGAATCATTTGATCTGGCTGGAGGGGAACTTGACCGGAGTAAAGCATATGACTATGCAAGAGCGTGGCTGGAACCTGTTCTGGAAGAGAATCCATCTATACAGATTCTGATAGACCTGCACCGGGATGGCGTACCGGAAGATCGCCATCTGGTCACCGAAATTAACGGAAAACCGACAGCGCAGATCATGTTTTATAATGGCTTGAGTCATACAATAAACAGCGGTGATCTTTCATACCTTCCAAATCCGTACATACAGGATAATCTGGCATTTTCTTTCCAGCTTGAGTATCAGGCGGCTCTGTACTATCCTGAATTGTACCGTGGCATTTATCTGGCAGGATTACGTTATAATCTGCATCTGCGTCCACGAGCCCTGCTTTTGGAGGCAGGGGCTCAGACAAATACTGTCCAGGAGGTAAAAAATGCAATGGATCCTTTTGCGGATATCCTGAACCGGGTGCTGCAGGGGGAAAATTAAAAAAATAACGCTTGCAATTCAGAACAAATGTTCGTATAATAAGAACACAGATCAGTAATACAGACGTGAACAGCGTCATAACGGTGTGTCAGCAGAAATATCCCTTTACAAGAACTGGACTAAAGGTAAAAAGCTATGCTATAATGCCTCGTAGTATGATTTTCTATACTTTATATATAAGGAATAGTTTTTTGGAAAATAAAGAGAAGTACATAAGGAGGAATTTCGCAGAATGATAGACCAGAGCAAAATTCGTAATTTCTGCATTATTGCACATATAGACCATGGCAAGTCCACTTTGGCTGACCGTATTATTGAGAAGACGGGTACACTGACAGAACGTGAGATGCAGTCTCAGGTGCTGGATAATATGGAGCTTGAGAGAGAGAGAGGTATCACGATCAAGTCTCAGGCTGTACGAATCGTTTATAAGGCTAATGATGGAGAAGAATATATTTTTAACCTGATCGATACACCAGGTCACGTCGATTTTAATTATGAGGTTTCCAGAAGTCTTGCTGCCTGTGATGGGGCGATTTTGGTCGTAGATGCAGCACAGGGTATCGAGGCACAGACGCTGGCGAATGTTTATCTGGCATTGGATCATGACCTGGATGTGCTTCCGGTCATTAACAAGATCGATCTCCCAAGTGCAGATCCGGAGCGCGTTGTCAACGAGATTGAGGATGTGATCGGACTTGAGGCACATGATGCACCGAGAATTTCTGCCAAGACAGGACTGAATGTTGAAGAAGTTCTGGAACAGATCGTTACGAAGATCCCGGCACCGCAGGGAGACGTAAATGCACCGCTGAAGGCATTGATCTTTGACTCTGTTTATGATGCTTATAAAGGCGTCATTGTTTTTTGTCGTGTTATGGATGGCCGCGTTAAGAAAGGTACTCAGATCCGTATGATGGCAACAGGATTTACGACTGAAGTTGTGGAAGTAGGATATTTTGGAGCCGGACAGTTTATTCCGTGTGATGAGCTGACAGCCGGTATGGTTGGATATATTACCGCAAGTATTAAGAATCTTGGGGATACCAGAGTTGGTGACACAGTTACCGATAATGAAAGACCATGTGCAGAAGCACTTCCGGGTTACAAGAAAGTACAGCCAATGGTTTACTGTGGACTGTATCCGGCTGATGGTGCCAGATATGGTGATCTTCGAGATGCTCTTGAGAAACTGCAGCTGAACGATGCTTCTCTGTTCTTTGAACCGGAGACATCTATTGCACTTGGCTTTGGTTTCCGTTGTGGATTCCTCGGACTTCTGCATTTGGAAATCATCCAGGAACGCCTGGAAAGAGAATACAATCTGGATCTGGTAACGACAGCACCAGGTGTTGTTTACAAAGTATATAAGACGAATGGAGAAGTGATCGAACTGACAAATCCATCCAATCTCCCGGATCCATCTGAGATTGAATATATGGAAGAGCCAATGGTAAATGCTGAGATTATGGTAACGACTGAATTTATCGGTGCAATCATGGATCTCTGCCAGGAACGCCGTGGTCAGTATAACGGAATGGAATACATGGAGGAAACCAGAGCACTTCTGAAATATAAACTTCCACTGAATGAGATTATTTACGATTTCTTTGATGCATTGAAATCCCGTTCCAGAGGATATGCATCTCTGGATTATGAGCTCTGCGGTTATGAACGCAGTGAACTGGTTAAACTTGATATCCTTGTTAATAAGGAAGAAGTTGATGCACTTTCTTTCATCGTACATGCAGATACTGCTTATGAGCGTGGACGTAAGATGTGTGAGAAGCTGAAAGAAGAAATTCCGAGACAGCTCTTTGAAATCCCGATCCAGGCTGCAATCGGAAGCAAGATCATTGCCCGTGAGACTGTCCGCGCTATGCGAAAGGATGTTCTTGCCAAATGCTATGGTGGTGATATTTCCCGAAAGAAGAAACTTCTTGAGAAACAGAAGGAAGGTAAGAAACGTATGCGCCAGGTCGGAAACGTAGAGATTCCACAGAAGGCATTTATGAGTGTACTGAAACTGGACGATAAATAATTGACGGGAGAGACCGTGAATATGGAATGCATATTGTTGTGAACGGCGGACTTACAGAAGGGAGGCAGGGCCATGAAAAAAGGAACTGCAAAAGCTATGAGATATATTGTTGCGGGGAGTGCATTGACACTCTGTGTGATTATGACGGGATGTGGCTGCGGGCAGAAAAAGACAGATCCTGCTTCGGAACAGGTACTGAAGATCAGTATCACACCGGAACCATCACCAACACTGGCACCGGATACGGTAGATGCGGCAGCAGTTACTTCGAATGGAGATATCAGTATGGTGAATCTGTATCTGGCAGAAAATCCATCAGCGGTGACAAACAGTACAGATACGGGTGCGGGTGATGCGAATACTACAGATGCTTCGAATATGCAGAGCCAGGATCAGGATCAGTCGGAAGATACATCGGGTTCTTCTGATGAATAACCAGGATAATGGTTCTTCTGATGAGGGTGGAGACAATGAAGAATAAGAATCGTACCCCACTGGAATTATATATTCATATACCGTTCTGTGTGCAGAAATGTCAGTACTGCGATTTCCTCTCCGGTCCATCGGATCAGGAAACAAGAGACAGATATATAAAGGCTCTGCGTGCTGAGATTCAGGCGGTGCAGGGTGTTGAAGCGTATGAGATCGTTTCTGTTTTTATCGGAGGGGGGACTCCTTCCGTACTGAAAGCAGAGGCGATTGCTTCTATTATGGAGACAATTCAAAAGAAATTCTGTTTCTCGCCGGATGCGGAAATAACAATAGAATCAAATCCCGGCACAGTTGATCTTGCGAAGCTCAAAGCTTACCGAAAAGCAGGAATCAACCGTCTGAGTCTGGGACTGCAGTCCACGGATTCGAAAGAATTGAGGATGCTTGGAAGAATTCATACATATGAAGAATTTTTTCGGAGTTATCAGTGGGCAAGAGAAGCAGGGTTTCAAAATATTAATATAGATCTGATGTTTGCAATCCCCGGACAGACTGGAGAGGCATGGCGTGCGCACCTTCGGCAGGTGGCGGAGCTGAATCCGGAACATATTTCTGCCTATAGTCTGATCATCGAGGAGGGAACTCCGTTTGCGGAGTGTGAACTGGACCTTCCGGATGAAGATACGGAGTATCAGATGTATGAGGACACTGCGGGGATTCTTGCAGAGTATGGATATCAACAATACGAAATATCCAATTATGCAAAAGACGGATATGCATGTCGGCATAATATCGGTTACTGGAAACGTACAGAATATCTTGGCCTGGGGCTGGGAGCATCTTCCCTTTATGGGGAAAATCGTTTTTCCAATACGAGAGATATGCAGGAATATCTGGGATTTTCCGGAAACACAGAACGAATTCGTAAAGATGTTCTGAAACTTTCACTTAAAGACCAGATAGAAGAATTTATGTATCTGGGGCTTCGAATGACGGAAGGGATTTCAGAGATCGATTTTGAACAGAATTTCGGACAGAAGCTTGAGAATATTTATGGTTCTGTCCTGCAAAAATATAAAGAGACCGGATTCCTGGAGAAGACTGGTACGAACTGGAGATTTACAAGAAAAGGAATTCATGTGAGCAATCATATCCTGGCAGAGCTTCTGTTGGATGAAGAATAAGTGCGAACATGCAGCGGATAAGAGGAGAAAAGATGTCTGAACGAACAACTGGAAAAAAGTTTATTAAGATTCGAGGAGCAAATGTCAACAATCTCAAGAATCTGAGTGTGGATATTCCGAGAGATGAATTTGTGGTTCTGACGGGAGTCAGCGGATCAGGAAAGTCTTCTCTGGCATTTGATACGATCTATGCAGAGGGGCAGAGACGTTATATGGAATCTCTGTCATCTTATGCAAGGCAGTTTCTGGGTCAGATGGAGAAACCGGATGTAGAGTCGATCGAAGGACTGCCACCGGCAATTTCCATCGATCAGAAATCTACCAACCGCAATCCGCGTTCAACGGTTGGAACAGTTACAGAAATTTATGACTATTTCCGACTTCTTTATGCACGTATTGGTATTCCGCATTGTCCGAAGTGCGGAAAGGAAATCAAAAAGCAGACAGTCGATCAGATGGTTGATCATATTATGGCACTTCCTGAAAGAACAAAGCTGCAGCTTCTGGCACCGGTAGTTCGTGGTCGAAAGGGAACACATGCAAAGCTTCTGGATCAGGCGAAACGCAGCGGTTATGTACGTGTACAGATTGATGGAAATCTGTATGAGCTGTCTGAAGAAATTAAACTGGATAAAAACATCAAACATAATATAGAAATTATCGTAGACCGTCTGGTAGTAAAACCGGGAATCGAGAAACGATTGTCTGATTCCATTGAGACAGTTCTGAATCTTTCGGATGGGTTGCTCATGGTAGATACGATGGATGGTACTGTGAAGACATTCAGTCAGAGCTTTGCCTGCCCGGATTGTCAGATTAGTATTGATGAGATCGAGCCGAGAAGCTTTTCGTTTAATAATCCGTTTGGAGCCTGCCCGGATTGTTTTGGTCTGGGATATAAGATGGAATTTGATATTGATCTGATGATTCCGGATAAATCTCTGAGTATTTCTCAGGGAGCTATTGTGGTCATGGGCTGGCAGTCCTGCACAGATAAGGGCAGTTTTACAAGAGCAATCCTTGATGCACTGGCGAAAGAATACCATTTCAGCCTGGATACTCCGTTCCAGGATTATCCGGATGATGTTAAGAATGTTCTGATCCATGGTACAAATGGACATGCTGTCAAAGTATATTATAAAGGTCAGCGTGGAGAAGGCGTTTATGATGTTGCTTTCCCGGGTCTGATCAAAAATGTGGAACAGCGATACCGCGAAACAGGATCCGATGCGATGAAACAGGAGTATGAGTCGTTTATGCGGATCACACCGTGTAAGACCTGCAAAGGCCAGCGATTAAAAAAAGAATCTCTGGCGGTGACGGTAGGAGATCGCAATATTTATGAAGTGACTTCTCTTTCTATAGAAAATCTGAAGAAATTTATGAGTGAGCTGAAACTTACTGAACAGCAGGAACTGATCGGTAAGCAGATTCTGAAAGAAATCCGTGCAAGAGTTGGTTTTCTGTCTGAGGTAGGTTTGGATTATCTGTCTCTGAGCCGTGCAACAGCGACGCTGTCCGGTGGGGAAGCACAGAGACTGAAACTTGCCAGTGAGATGGGGAAAGGGCAGTTTGATTCCGTTTTCGTGTTCGATGAACCGACGATTGGATTACATCCATTGGACGTAAAGACGCTGCTTCAGGTATTCCAGGCACTTGTGGATCAGGGGGCAACTGTGATTGTGATAGAACACGATCTGGATGTGATCCGAAACGCAGATTATATCATCGATATGGGTCCGGAAGGCGGCGAAGCAGGCGGAAGGATCGCTGCTGTGGGAACACCGGAGCAGGTCACAGAAAATGAAAACAGTGTTACCGGGAAATTTATACGTTGAAGATAATTTATTTTCTCTCATTCCATCTTGCATCCCGCAGTATTCTCCGTTACAATAACACCAGAACACAAGTTTGCATCAGAAAGGACTGTGGATGTTATGGACATCAAGGATTTAATTATATATCGAAGAACGATCCCTGCACGGAAAGCGATATATTCCTCGTTTCCGGAATCTCTGAATCCGAAGATCGTGGAGTTTTTGCGGGAACGGGGAATTGATCAGCTGTACTGTCATCAGGCGCAGATGTATGAGTTGGCGCGGGAAGGGAAGAACGTGGTGATTACCACTTCGACGGC
>ENA-ORTQ01003561-ORTQ01003561.1-human-gut-metagenome-genome-assembly--contig:-NODE-3561-length-11589-cov-2.399428_pt1 | contig 11589 bp, 1 predicted proteins | sample MGYA00241912_ERZ509188 | MGnify/ENA primary metagenome ERZ509188 (study PRJEB26280, sample SAMEA2338849) | human gut metagenome | biome: human gut; feature: human-associated habitat; material: faeces...
TTATACAAATGATGTTCTTATCAGTAATATACAATGAAATGTTTTATTTCTTCATATTATTAGTATACAGATATTCAGATAACTATAAAAAAAATAACTCTAATTTTAAGGAGATTTTATAAATTATGGTTATATAAATATATACACCATTTTACAATAAATTTAACTAGTTTTATCGCTATAGGCAAGATATTTAAATATATCTTCAGAGGTAGTAATATTTTTATATAATTGCAGTGTTTTAAGCAATTTGCTAAAAATAAATTCCTTAAAAATACACTCTGATAAATGATATTTTACTTATTGTGGACTTTGAAATTTGTATTTATAAAGATTATTACTGATAAATGGTAATAGTATTGTTAGGCTATAGGCTACCCCTAGTAAATTAACGTACTTATTTATAGCCTCCTTACCATATAATTCTCCAATGACCCAAAAGTTTTTTGCTGGTAGAAAATAGTTTCTATATTCCAACGTATTTTATATATGTTATAGGTTGATTTCTATACTGGTTTATCTTGTTTAGCTTCATCAATTGATATATTATCAAAACTATTAATTTCATTAGGATCGATAATACTAATGTATAATCTAACAGAAGTAAATTTAACTATATCTGTAGTAGTAATTGTTATATACACTGGCGTATCAATTAAGTTTATAGCTAACTTTATGTGAGTAACAAAGAATTTACAATCTTTTTTATATTTTAAATTATGATAGTCTATTCTTTTACCTCTTTTTCTAGGTCTACCACGTTTGTGAGTTTTTTCTATATTAAGATTAAACATAGCTGTATCGCTACGCAAAGCGCCTATTATATTTATATTTTCAAATTTTTTAATTGAACTTATAAATGGTACTTTAGTATACCAACTATCATAAGTAACAATTACTTGATATTCTGCTAAAGCAGGGGCTACATCTATAGCCATATCTGCTGCTACTTCTAATTTAGTTTTAGATTTATCATAAAGTCTATATTGGATAGGAAGCTTTAGATAATTAATTTTAGTATTATGGGTTATTGGAATAGCTATAGCTAATGATATAAAACACTGGCCATTTAAATAAGATGATCTATTTTTACTTGTATGATCAAAAAGCTTTTCATAGCAATCAAATTTTTCACCAAATTTAGCTTGAAGAGTATCATCTATTATTAAGTATATAGTTGTAGTCTTATTTAAAGTATTTGGTATAAGACTAATTGCTACGTTAAGCGTAGCTATTGCTAATCGGGATATATTAAAGCTTTTTTGTGCTAAAAAATAGTAAAATCTATTTAAGCAAGCATTATAGTATTTCTTTATAAATTTATCATAAATAAAATTTATAGATTTACCTTCTTGAACATAAAGTAATGCAATGATAATAATTTTAAAGTTTTCAAAGCTTGTTTTATAAAAAAATATCTTTATATTGAGATAAATATATTTCTAATGTTTTAATTATTGATTTATTGTTAATACTATTCATAAGGCCAAATACACTCCTGCTCTTGTTTGTATTTTGTTTTATGATTAGTTTTTGCAGGAGTTAAGTATTTGGCTCGTTTTATTTTATGGGATTTATTTTTAAATTACTTGTAAAGTGGTGTAATTAAAAATTAAGCTAATATATTATAGTATTTATTTTTAATGAAACAACCCCATTTAATTAAATAGAAAGGAGTGAAAAAAACAAATGAATAAAAGGTTAGTTTCTATTATTTGTGCAGCAGTAGTATTTACTCAAACCTTGCCAACAAATGCAATTGCAACAACAATTGAAGATACATTTATTAAAAAAGGTTTAAATAGTGAAGTTGATAAGGATAAAAGTGATTCTAATAGTGAAGAATCAAGTTCTGATGAAAATGAGACAATCCAAGACAACAAGTTAAAGGAAGAAGAATTAGGACTTGATAGAGCTAAATTTAATGCATATATAGATAAAACTGATCAATTATTGTTTTCTATTGGGTTTGATGAAAAAGAAAAGAAATTCACTGTTAGTGAACAATCTGAAAAAAATATATCAGAAGAAACTCCAGAAGAAACAATGTATACTATAAAAATATTTGATAAAGAGCAAAAAGAAAAATTTTCAGTAGAACTTAAAGGTAAGGATACTGGAAATTCTGAAAAATTAGAGCCATTAAAAAGCTTAAACTATGAAGTAGGAGATTTTATACAAATAACACCTACTGATAGTAAGGATGTATTAAAGATTACTGGTAATATTCAAGGCGATGTGGACAAGCAAAAAGAAGATTATTCTGATGGAATTGATAATTATGATTACATTGGAAATGTAAGATTCCAAGTTGAAGAAGATCACCTTAAAACTGTATATAATGAAGCACCAGTTATAAATGGACTTACAGATATTGAAGAATCAGAAAATCCTATGAATGATATTCTTACTGGAATATCTATAAAGGATGATCATGATGGAGATATTGATAATTCTAAAATTGTGCCTTTAATAACAGAACTTGAAGGTGGAGTTTTAGATGTAAGTTATACTGTTGAAGATAGCTGGGGTAGAAAAGTTACAGGTAAGAGAAAGATTTCACCTAAGAAAGTTGAACTAGAAGAAGTAAAGCAAGAAGAAGTAAAGCAAGAAGAACCCCAAATTATTAGGGAAGAAATTAATTTACGTACTGGAAATGCAAATAATAGTACAAGTCAAAATACTACTGGATTAGCTGCCAATGAAATAACAGTAGAAGGTACACCTTATTTTAATGGTCAACATGTAAGATTTAAAATAAGATTTGATACTACAGCAAAGCAAATTCAAATTGTTGACCAAGATGGTAGAAAGTTAAGTAATACTGGAAATAATGAGTATTTTAGATTTGTATTATATGATAAGGATATGAATGAAAAAGCTTCGGTATCTTTATTAGGAAATGATAAAAGTGACTCTGATAAGTTAGACAAAATTGCCAATCAGCTTTATGAAGAAGGAGATTATATAGGGATATGGCATGCAGAAACTAAAGAGAGAACTGGTGATGCAAATTCTCCAGAAAATAATCCAAATTCATCTTCATTTATACCTAAGCTTAAAATAGCAGGACCAATAAAAGTTTTAACTAATAATGGATCAGGTAATTTAACTGAAAGTGATCAAACTAAAGATTATTCAAATGGAATGGATAAGAGAGCGATTTCTGAAAGAAGATTCCAAATTAAAGGGAATGGATTAAAAGAAGTAACTAATAATGCTCCTGTATTTAATGAATTAATCAATAAGGAGATTGCAAGAGGAGAAAACTTTGATCCATTAGAAGGTATTAAAGATAAGATAACTGATGATTTTAATGAATTTAATGATGATAACTTAGAAAGTAAAGCTGTTTCTATAACTTATAGCTCTTATGATGTTAAAAAAGTTGGAGAACAAACTATAACTTATACAGCTACAGATAAATGGGGAAAATCAAGTACTGTAACAAGAAAATTAATAGTTACATCAGAAAATCCAATGGATAGTAAGTATATAGAATTTAAAAGTGGAGATAGCAGTTTATTTAAAATAAAATTTGATTCAGTAGAACACAAACTATTGATAGATAATTTAGAAAATATACAAGATACGCAAATAGATCCAACTGTATCATCATCTATATTTAAGTTAAAAGTTTATACTAAAGGTGGAGTATTACAAAAAACATTAAATATTAAAGGTACTGATAATTTAAAAACTGTATTAAAGAAATTTGATGGATATAAGTATAATTTAGAAGATTATATAGAAGTGTGGTCAAATAATCCTAAAAATATAGTGATTCATGGTGTAGATAGAGAGACAAAACCAAATGGAACAGTGCAACCACCTTCACCTAGTACACCGGGGCAAGATTCAACTGAAACTCCACAACAACCACCAAATGGAGGAGAGAGTTCAGATGAAACTTCAGGAAATACTCCAAATGGAGGTGGAGATTCAGGAGATAATGGAGAAGAATCTCCAGAACAAAATGCTAGAGAAGGTAATTTAGTTCAAAGTGGTAATTCAGGAGAAACAAGCAACCCAACTGAAAAACAAGACTCTAATGATTATGAAAACTATGAAAATGGAATTGATAATACAGATTTTATGAAAAATGTAAGATTTGAATTGAAAGATACTAAATTAGTTTATGTATATAATAGTGCACCTGAAATTAAAATAGATGATAAAGTTAATTTAGAATTTGATAGAAATCAAATTCTAAGCAAAGAAGATTTAAAGAAAAAATTAATGGAAGGCATAACTGTTAGTGATGATCATGATAAAGGTGAAGAGCTAAAAGAAAAAGTTATAGTAGGAAACCTTGATTTAACTACTATAGGTGAAAAAGAAGTTGAATATAGAGTTGTAGATAGTTGGGGAAGAAGTTCATTAGTAAAAAGAAAAGTAACTGTATATCCTTTAAATTCATTGGAATACAATTATATTACTCTTAGAAATAATGAAACATTTGATCCTATTTTAACTATTAGATTAAATGATGAAACTAAGAATTTTGTAGTTGATAAAATTGACAGAAGTAAAATACCTAGTAGTTTAAAAAATGAAGATAAGGTATTTGAACTTAAACTTATAAGAAAAAAGAAAGAAAACTCAAGTACTAAAGCAAGTGAAGAAGATTCAGCTGGTAAAGATGAAGAAGTAGTTAAAACTATAGCTTTAACTAAGGCAGATTTAATGGATGATGAAAAAATTAATGAAATTAATAAATTATCATATCAATATTCTGACTATATTTCTTTATGGGTTTATGATTCAGAAGATGGTATATTTATTTCTGGTAAATCAGATGTAATATTAAATGGTTTTGAAGGTTCTAGAAGTCAAGAAGCTATGCAGAATACTAGATTTAAAATTAAACAAACTGGTTTAGAATCAATATATAATGAAGTACCTAAAATTATAGGATTAAATGAAAAATTATATGTGTATAAAAATGATGATATAACTCAAAAAGTTGCAACAAGTGGTCTTACAGTAGAAGATGATAGTGGTGAAATTACCCTTGATAGTATAAAAGTTACTGATGCTGATGGAAAAATAGTTAGGCCTGAAAATGATGACAATAGTTTAAAAAGTAAGTTTAAATTTAAATTAAAATCTGAAAATAGTAATGAAGATGATTATATAGAAACTGATGAAATTGGAGAGTTTATATTAAAGTATAAAGTTACTGATGCTTGGGGAAGAAGTGTTACATATCAAAGAACTGTATCTGTAATATCAAGGTCTGTATCAAATGATATTGAGTTTTATAATAAGGAAGGAAATGAAAATTTATTTTCACTTAAGTATAATCCTATAACAAATACATTTGATATAAGTAAAAAGGAAAATACTCCACCTTCACAAGGAGAACAACAACCTAGTGAATCAGAAGGCCCAGCTGAACAAGAGCCATCACAAGGAATAGGTGCTTCAAGTGATGAACAGTTACAAACTAAAACTGGTGATTCTCAAGATGGTAATATAGAACAAGCACCACCTTCAAATAGTGATGAGCAAGAAGGTTCTTCAGAGGAAAGTCATCCAGAAGAAGGAGGAAATAACCAAGAACAAATTCCACCTTCAGAAGATAATGGAGCACAAGATGAAGAGCAACCAGGAGGAGCTGGAGAAAGTAATAATCAACAAGCAAAAGATGAAATTGTATTTAAATTAACTGTATTTAATACTAATGAAGAAAAGGTTGGAGAAATTCAATTAAAAGAAGAAGAAACAAATAATATAGATAAGATAAAAGAAGGATTAGAAAAAATAACAATTTATGATAATTATTATGTTGCATTATGGAGTAATACACCAAAAAGAATAAGAATTCAAGGCAAAGTTAAAGATAATGATAAATTAGGTGAAGAAGAAAACAAAAGTATTGATTATTCAAAAGGAACAGATAATAGTGATTATATTGACAATGTAAGATTTCTTTTTACTGTAGATGGAGTTAATGCTATTTATAATAAAGCACCTAAAATAAACATTTTAAGTGATGAAACATTTACTGCCTATGCTGGTGATATTATTAATTATACTCAAAATATACAAGTAGTTGATGATAGAGATAATCCAACAGGTGAGCATATTATTGATAATTCGAACATAAAAGTTACTATTGTTCCAAAAGAAGCTAATAGTGGAGGTTCTAATACTGAAGGAAATGGTGCTTCAGATGGTACAGGTGAAAATCCAGGGGCAGGCACTGAAACAGAAGGCAATCCAGACTCAGGAAGTGAAGATTCCTCTAACTCGGAAAATACAGAAAATCAAGAGCAAACTACAAAAGATGAAGAAGAAGCTCTTATAAATGATGAGCCTTTAAGTGGAGCTGATGATTCAAGCCAAGATGATGACCAAAATGAAAATGGTGGATCAAGTGAAAAAGAGGATTCAAATAAAACAGAAGAAGAAAAATTCTTAGAAGAACAAAAGAAGCACTTAAAAATAGGTGATAATAAAATTAAATTAACAGTTGCAGATAGTTGGGGAAGAACAACAACTATTGAAAGAGATTTATTAATATTAAATGGTATTGATAAAAATAAAATTATATTTAAGGGGGTTAATGGACAAGAAAAAATAAGAATTGGATTTAATCATATAAATAATAGTTTAAATATTACTAATGAGAATACAGCATTTGGTAGCGGAACTGTTCCTAATTATGTGAAAATAGTTGTGCATAATAAAGATGGTGAAGTGAAAGTTCCTGAAATAACTTTTAATGTAAATGAAAATCCAAATTCAGGTAATAAGTTGGATGCATTAAAAAGATATAATTTTAACTATGGCGATTATTTTAAAATTTATCATGGACATCCAGATAAATTTGTTATAACAGGGGGGGTAAATGATCAAAGAGAAGATTATACTGATGGAGTTCAAAACCCTGAAAATTTATTAAATACAACATTTATTATTACAGAAAGTGGATTAAAGTCTGTATATACTAATTCAGATAAAGAAAACGTAAATGATAATAAGGTTGTATTTGGACCGGTCGCTCCAGAAAAATTTCCATTTAAAATTCAAATTAATTTTCAAGAAAAAAAGTTTAAGGTAATAGAAACAACACAAACTAATATTTTATATGGAAATACTGATACTGTTTATAAGATGGTGTTAATAGGTAGTGATGGAAGGGTAAAGAGAAAAACTGAATTTTTAGGAACTCAAGATGGTAATGCTGTTATGAAAAAAAATGAGGTGAATAATGCTGATAATAGTAAAAATTGGAACGAGCAACCTTTTGAATATGGTGATGCTTTATATTTATGGCATAAATATCCATCTAGATCTATTATAAAAGGCAATATAAAAGGTGCAAGGGAAGATTATAGTAATGGTGTTGATGATCCAGATAATATGAATCATGTTGTATTTAAATTAACAGAAACTGGACTAGAGTCTATATATAATGAAGCACCTAAAATAGAAGGGGTGGAAGATATAGATGTGTATCAAGGAGAAAATTTTAATCCAAGTAATAATGTAACTTATAGTGATGATCATGATACTAGTGAACAATTGCGAAAATCAATTGCTATTAAGCAAAATGGTACAACAGCAGTAAAAACTAATGTTAATTCTAATGGTAACAATGATATAAATTTGGTTATTAATACGCAGGAATTAGGCGAAAAAATACTAGTTTATACTGCAACTGACCGTTGGGGAAAAACTACAACAGTAGAAAGAAAAGTTACAGTAAGACCTAATTTATATAAAAATGTATTTAAAGTATATCCTCAAATTAGCAATGAACAACCAGCCACTAAAACTGGGGAAAGTGTTGATAGTAATAGTTCAATTGAAGATTCTAATTCAGAAACAACTACTCCATCAATTTCAAACTCTGGTAGTGTAAGTTCTGAAAATCAAGATTCAAGTGATGCAAATACAGGAGAAAACTCTTCAAGTGTAAATAAGCCTTGGCAATATGAAGAAAATAAAACTAAAACACCTGCATTTGAAATAGGTTTTGATACTATTACTAATAAATATAAGGTATATAATCAAACAAATGAAAGATTATCTAATGATAAATTAGATGAAACTGCATTTGCAATTCAAATTAAAAGTGCAGATGGTAATGAAAAAAAGAAAATTATTTTAACTGGAAATGATAGAGGTACATCTCCTAAATTATCAGAACTTAATGATTTAGAATATGTTGCTGGTGATATTATAAGAGTATATAGAAGTGATTTAAAAGGAATTGAAATCACAGGAACTGTAACTGGAGATATTCCAACTAATGATCAAATGAATAATGATAATAATAAATTTGATTATATGAAAAATACTGGATTCAAAGTTAGTAATGATGGGTTAATTGCTAAATACAATAAAGCACCTGTTATAAATGGAGTTAAAAAAGTTAGAACTATTAGTAAGGGTACTGTAGACTTATTACAAGGAATAACTGTAAGTGATGAAATTGATACAGATATATCTGTAAATTATATGTACATATATGTAAATGATGAACTTATAGGAACTGTAAATCAAAATCGTAATAGTAGTGAAAATTCTCATAGATATTATGACTTTAATAAAGTTGGTACTTATAAAGTAAAATATTTACTTTATGACAAATGGGAAAGAACAACTATGATAGAAACTACTGTAAAAGTAGAGTCTAAAACAAGAGAAAATGAAATAAAAGTTTATGGACCTAATGATTTAAATTCATCAAGTAGCCCGACATTTAGAATTACTTTTGATACTAAAAATAATAAAATTTTATTAAAAGGACCTAGTGAAGAGAGTATTGTAGATAAAGAAAATAGTGATGATGCTATTGAATCTGCAAATCAAGAAAATAATAATACTAATAATAATCAAAATAGTGAACAGCAAGATTCAAGTTTAGCTAGAACGAGTACAGAAAATTACTTTGAAATTGTTGTAAGAAATTTAAAAGGGGAAGAAAAAGTTAATATATCATTAAATGGTAATACTGAACATGATAAAGAACAATTAAAGAATCTTCATGAGTTACAATTTGATAAATATGATACTATAAGTTTAAAAGCACAAAATCCTAATGCAGTTAAAATTACAGGAAATATTATTTCAGAAAATTCTAATGGAAATTCAAAAGTTGCTAATTCTTATGAAAATGGTTTTGGAACAATCGATAAGTATTCGCAAGTTAGATTTAAAATAACTGATGATGGGCTTAAAGAAATAGCTCAAAAGGAATTAACTATAAATGGAGTAAATGACATAACTATAAAAAGAGGAAATACCTTAGATCTTTTAGAAGGTGTATCAGTAAATGTTAATGATGAAAATAATAATGATTATGAATTAACAGTAGAAGAAATAACATCTAATGGTAAAGTAGTAACTATAGCAGAAGATGAAAATGATACTGATGATTCAAGTCAAAATGGAGCAACAACTGAAGATAAAAATAAGTTTACTAAATTAAAAGAAGGAACTTATACTGTAAGATATACTGCAACAAATAGTTGGGGTGCTACTACTACAGTTGATAGAGTAATAACTGTTGAACATAGAACAGATTTAGAAAAAGTAAAGCTTACTGTAAAAGATATTGATAATAATAATGTTCTTGTAATAGGATTTGATTCTATAACAAGAAAACTTAGAGTAATAGAGCATACAAATGGTAGTATTAACTATTTAGATGAGTCACAAGTTTTTGAAATAAATGCTTATGATTCATTAGGAAAAACTTTAGGAACTATTGCTTTAAGAGGAAGTCAAACAATTGATGAAACTATAATAGATAGAATAAATGCTTTTCCGTATGAAGAAGGTTATTCATTAAGTGTTTGGTCAAAAGTAATAGACAATAAAATAGATATAACAGGAAGTATTACTACTGAAAAAGAAAATTCTAAAGAAGAATCTAAAAAATCTAGATATAAGAGAGCACTTACTTCAGATGAGAAAAGAGATAAATTAGAAAATGGTAGATTTGAAATTTTAAGTGGTGGATTAAAATATATTTATAATAATGCACCTGAAATTAAAGGAAACACTGATGTAGCAATTCCATATTACAAGGGTAACTTATTAAAGGCTCCAGATACTTTAACAATAACTGATGACCATGATGGTACAATAAGTACAACTGAAGTAACTGTAAATGATGATAATGTTGATTATGATACATTAGGAGAGCAATCAATAACTTATGTTGTTGAAGATAGTTGGGGAAGACGTGCAGAAAAAGAAGGTAAAATTGAAATTAGATCTGCTATGGATAGTAATAGTATAAATATTTATCCAAAAGAAAATTCAACAACTAGTGGAAGTACATCAGAAAGTACACAAGTACCTAATCCAAGACCAGAAGATACTACACAAGGAGAAGCATCTCAAACTAGAACTACTGAAGCTGAAAGTGATAGTGAAAATACTAATCATACTCCAGGAGCTGGAGGTTCAGTAACAGAGGGAACTCAAACTCCAGCAGGAAGTACAGATGGTAGCACTGAAACTGCACCAGGAGAAAACGGTGGTAATAGCAATCAAGAAAGTAGTGGAGAAGGAGATACTACAACTCCAGGAGATGGAAATAATATTGATAATGCAGTTGTTAAAAATAGTTCGTTTTCTATAAAATTTATTAGAGATAATGAACATAATAAAAATAGAATTAAAGTTGATCTTGGAAGTAAATCTAAAGAACAATTTGATTCTAGTAATGCTGGAACATTCTTAAAAGTGAAGATTTATGATGCTAATGGAATTGCGTTAAAATCTGTAGATATTTTAGGAATTGATACTGGAGAAAGTGCAAAAATAAAAATAGAAAAGGAATTAAATAAAGTTAATTCAGATTCAATAGATTCTAAAGATGAAACAGAAAATGAAGAAACAGAACAACAACAAACTAAAACTAGTTCAGATGTTGAAGGTGGCACAGATAGTTCAATAAATTCAGCAAATGGAAGTTCTCAAGGTGGAAGTCATTCAACAAATAAAAATGACCAAAAATTTGAATACTTTAATGGTCAGTATATTGCTATAGAAGGTGTAACTGAAGAAACAAAAAACTCTGTAAAAATACAAGGAACTGTTGTTAATAAAGGTAATGATGTAAGTTATAATAATGGAGTTAGTGATCTTGATAAAATTCAAAATGTTAGATTTAAGTTTACAGATTTAGGATTAGAGGCAGTTTATAATAAAGCACCAACAATAAAAATAGATAAAGATATTAAGTTAGATGGTACTAAAAGAAATACTAATTCTAATGCTGAAGAAAACTCATCTGAAAGAACAGAAACTTCGAATGAGGAAGATTTTGATGGAATTAAAGGTGATGATTTTAATTACTTAAGAGGTGTTACAATTTCAGATGACCATGATATTTTAACTAAAGAAAATGTAGAAGTTAAATGGAATGAAAAGTTTATAGGTGATACAAATAAGTATAGTGATACTAAAGAACATAATTCAACAAATATTTCAGAAGAGAAATATACTTCTATAATAAATGGGATAAAAGTATATGGTGAACAAAATGTTGGTGATAATGTATTATATTATAAAGTAACAGATTCTTGGGGAAGAGTTAGTTATGAAAAAAGATCAAATATA
>ENA-ORTQ01003565-ORTQ01003565.1-human-gut-metagenome-genome-assembly--contig:-NODE-3565-length-11579-cov-5.272215_pt1 | contig 11579 bp, 12 predicted proteins | sample MGYA00241912_ERZ509188 | MGnify/ENA primary metagenome ERZ509188 (study PRJEB26280, sample SAMEA2338849) | human gut metagenome | biome: human gut; feature: human-associated habitat; material: faeces...
CTAGGAAACAGTATAGTAAGGAGTTGAAACTTGAGCTCGTAAAGAAACACCTTCCAACAAAAGAACATAAAGGGCTAAAGGTGGAAATTAGTTTTTCATTTTACGGCTCACAAAATCTTCACAAAAAATTAGCACTCACCTCTTGTTATCGTGGCGTGGTTTTTATCTCAGTTCATCAAGCTTCGTAAAGGGCTATTTTAAAGGATTTTACAGAGAGTTATGATTTATCAGGAACCGTCAGAAACCGACAAAGATCAAAAAAATGGTGTCAAAATTGGTGTCAGGAAAGATCAGAAATAGATATTCTATGAATATAGAAATAGATCAGATTTTGCTTGATTAAAATAAACTGCTGATACTCTGGATTGTCAATTCCGAAGCCGCTCTGCGGTGCGCTAGCAGAATTGATAAGCAAGAGAGAAGCGGTATGATACATGGAGCAAAATTATATAAAATAAAAGCCTTCGATGATTGCTCACCAAAGGCTTTATATTTTTTTATTGTTCAAGAGGTATAAAATATTTACTTATTTCTTGATAGCTCCACAACTACATTTATAAATTACTTTTTCAGGACTATCAACAACTGTCTCAGTATAGGCTTTCTTATCGACTACCCAAGTTCTCTCGCCCTCATAATGTCCCTCCTCTGGAACATCCTTGTAAGTAGCATCTACATGCTTGCTCTCAACACTAGCCTTACTATTCTCAGCTACATGAGCATTGAACTCTTCCTCAGACTCAAAAGTAGCACCGCAAGAACAAGTAAACACATAAACATCCGGAAGTGTCTCGTCCCATGCTTCCTGAGCTGGAGTATCGATTACTGTTTTATAAACTGCGTCATGATATTCCAAATGAGTTGAATCATGTAACGGAATCTCTTTATCTACACGTTCTAATGCATCTGTAACTGACATACCCTGTTTTACATATTCTTCCATTTTTTCACTCTGCATATTAACATATTTATTCTGATGTGCTACAATCTCTTCATCATCAGGAGTTGTAAAACCACAAACATTACATACATGCCACCCCTGTGCTGGAGTTACCAACTCCTGATGGCTTACCTCAGCCACTGCATCATGATGAACAACCTTATTTACCTTAGAAGCAAGAACATGCTTAGAGTTCTCAGAAGCTACATGAGCCTCAGCCTCCTCGTTACTGCTAAACTCAGCACCACACACAGAGCAAACATAAGCATCATGTTCCGGTACATCTACTACCTTACTAGCAGGCTTATCTACCACCCATTTAGGTTCTACCCAATGACCTTTCTCTTTATGTTTCACCTTATGCGTTTTCGCAGGAATTACCACTTTTTTATAACTATGTACATGTTTGGTAACTTTAACGGTTACTGTATATGAAGCTTTATTGTAAACACTGTTTCCATTGGTATAAATTGTAATTTTTGCAGTTCCTGTCTTTTTACCAGTTACAACACCTTTGGAATTTACAGTCGCAACAGCATTATTAGATGATTTGAATTTCAGACCTGTCTTGGCTGACGCACCAAGTGAAGCTGTTTTTCCAACATTAACCGTAACGTTCTTAGCTGTAATTTTCTGATTACGTTTTATGATCTTTACAGAGATAGTCTTTTTAACAGTCTTGTAACCTTTCTTAGATACAGTCACACGAACTTTTCCAGTTCCAGCTTTTCTACCTTTTACATTCCCTTTTGAATCCGTAGAAACATAAGAATTTAAAGATTTATAGCTGATCTTTGAACCCTTAGGAGCTTTGACACTGATCTTTTTACCAGAACCAACATACACTGAACCGCAAGATGCCTTTACCGACATATTTTTTGAAGCGGCTTCAACTGTTACTGTTGTTCCAATAGGTGCAACTGCACCAGCAGACCCGGAAAACACCAGTCCCAGTGAAAGTGTCACTACTGCGATTCCTTTTGTGATTTTCTTCTTAAACATGGATTCTCCTCCTTTTGCATATAGAATTTTCTGCATAACCCCATTATAACCGTTATATTTTTGTGTGCAACCTTTATATAGAAAAAACGCTTATTTCAAAGGTATAATCTTGGTGTGAATATGAGGTTATCTGCATAATAATAGCCATTTATGGCTAATTTTATTATAGTCCGTTTACGGGTATCATGCAAGCATAAGGAGTGAGCTTTCATGATTTCGTACGAACCATTTTGGAATACGCTAAAGACAAAAGGTATGAGCCAGTACCAGCTCATTCAGAAATATGGTATTTCTGCCGGACAGTTATCCCGGATGAGAAACAATTCAAATATTTCCACCCATACAATCAATGTACTTTGTGAGATTTTGGACTGCAAAGTGGAAGACATTCTTATATATAAAAAGTAGCTCTTCTGAATGAGAGCTACTTTTTTGTTTATTTTATATCTTCCATACGAGGGAGAGAAGCATACATTTCAAATATTTTTTCATTTGATGCTTGAATTTTGCATAAGTCTTTTATCAGTTTATCAACAGCTTCCTGTTTTTCATTAGATGCTGTTTTTGCTCTAGGTTTCAATCGTTGATATGCACCAGAATAAGTAATTACCGCCCATGTTTCAATAAGAACTGGCTGACCGGAAATCAATTTTCCGTTTTTTTTCAGGTATTTCTCATAAAAATTAAAACACATCCGAGTACTGTAAGTTTTGTCAGGGTACTTCTCTACTAATCTTCCAAAAGCACTGTCCTGTATAAAAGCATCATAATATAAATCGTTTATTACCCAGACTTTCCCTATTCCTTTTTTTAGTAGATTAAGATCAATCAATAGATTGTCACATATATTTTTTACCAATTTAGATGACTCTATGTTATTTTTTTCATCAAAAGAATGTTTTAATTTTGTATCGTCTAATTTTTTATCTAAATACTTCAATGTGCTCTTTTCAAAAAACTCTTCATCTTCCCGTGTATTTTTTAAATAGTCAAAATTAACATTGTAAAATGATGCCACCTGCATAAACATACGTTTCATAGTTCGGTGTTTAATAATAGGCTCTGTTTGTTCATACGCAGTAAGAACTCGTTTCAAATTGTAGCCAAAAAAATCAGTATTCTTGTTTAGCGTCTGAATAAGTGTATTCACGCAAGCCTTGTAATGAATATCCAACTGTTCATACATTTTACTGATTGATGTTTTATCCTCACCAAAGTCTATGATGCGTTGAAAATTTTCAATTTCGTCTTTAGTGCCTGTCATATAAAATTCATCAAATTCCAAAGTTATAGCCTCCTTGCTGTCAAATAGCGTTCGTTTTACCCCAATCACGATTAGGGAATGCTTCGTAAAATAATTTGCGCTAAAATGTAGGTAGAAACAAAGAAACTTATCAAGTAAAAGGAGCCGATCAATGCCGAGATATAGACCGCCACCCATAATCCACTTTCTAAGACAAGCTACCCTCTGATGAGGGTCAGAGAGTAGCTCAGTTCTTTGGGATAGAATCCCAGCTAAATAGTATAAGCCAAAGCAGTAAGAATAGCAACTAATCATGAAGATTAATCGGAAGGGAGGAGAGTGTGATGGTTGTTGCAGGAGAAAGCGTCTTACTTTCATGTACTAGCTTCATTGGTAGAAAAGGACAGGAATTGTTCAGCAGTAAATTTTATGATAATGAAGGCGAAGAAATATTTACTCTTTTTACTGATGAAACAATGTATCAGGAACTTCGTAAAATCAAAAAGAATACACCCGTTGTTTTGAGAATGTCCTGGGTTCCAGGAAATAAGTATGTTCAACTGATGAGTGTAGAAGTTATCAAGGAATAATTACATTCCCCTCCTTTTAACAGGAGGGGAGAAAGGGCAAAAATGAGTAAACAACATGAAAATGATATTATTTTTGGATTCTCGTATTCAATTCTGGGAGCTTTGTTGGTAAGTCTCATTATACTGAGGGACAATCAAACTTTGACGTTTACTTCAGTACTTCCTTTATGTGTAATAGGATGCACTGTGTATTTGTTAAACGTGTTAGTGATATCTTTGGTAATTTATTTTATCGGAAATATTATGAAACGTATAGACTACGGGGTGTTGGAAGAATATTTCCGACTAATTGCATTAAAGATTTCTGATAAACGAAGGTCAAAAAATTCAGAAATCATCGCTCCCAGGTTAAGATATTTCCTTTTTTCGGTTCTCGATAAGAATAAAGAATTTCTTAATCTGCCAATTGGGGAAAATGAATTATCCCTTACAATGGATGGAATTGTATTCAGACAGAACTGCTCTTTTTACCGTTTTTCCATGATCTTGCCGGAGGATCTGGAACAGGATGCAGAAACTTTTCGGCAACTGATCCAGTCTTATGTTGAGCAGGAATTGGCAACCTTCGGATGTTATGGTCTGCGTTCTGCATATGGAAGTAATAAATATGGAAACTGGTGGAGCATCTACTTGGATAAGATTGAGCCAAACGAAAAACTTCATCGGCTGAGTTTTGAGCTGTTATATATCAGCAATACATATTCAGCAATTTATCGAAAGCGGATTTTTGAAAGGGAAAACGCCGCACCAAAACAGGAAACGGTGGTGTTCGATGATGAAATCGAATAACACTTTTTCATTTGCAGTCGGCTATGAAGCACAAGCATTACAGCAGGGAATTAAAATCTGTGCAACGGTCAAATTGGATAAAGTACCACATTTATTGCTTGTAGCCCCTAGCGGATCAGGTAAGACCTATCTTCTGGTGCTGATCTTACGACAGTTGAGTTGTAGAATCGGAACGCTAATTCTTGCTGATTTCAAGGGGATGGATTTTCGTTCTCTGGATGGATGCCGGAATTATTACAAGCATGAACGGGTCGCAGACGCATTGAAACTTGTTTTCGAGGAAATGCAAGCCAGAATGGAACAGCCACAGGATTTTTTTCCGCCGATTTATCTGGTGATTGATGAATGGAGCGGCTTTCTGGGGCTTTACTCAAAGAAAGAGCAGGACGAATACAAACGGCAGTTATCTTCGATCTTAATGCTTGGCCGTGGAATTTCGATCTTTGTAATCCTCGCCCTGCAACGTGCAGATGCCAATTATCTAACAGGCAGGGATAACTTCGGTAATGTTGTTGGGCTTGGCACACTCAGCCGGGAATCTGTCCAGATGGTATTTTCGGATTTTAGGGAACAGATTGCTCCGAAAGGCCGGGGGAAAGGGTACCTCAAAACGGATGGCAGTCCGTTGAAAGAAATTGTGGTTCCCCACATCCGTGATTATCAACGCAGTTTACAGATAATAAAAACAGCTCTGGACAGACCTGCGACCGAATTAGAAAAATGATATGATGCGTGTCCGACTGTGTGGAATGCCGAAGGCATGAAGCACAGGGAGGACATGCGCCAGAAGGTTTCCGCCAAGTATTACCGGAAACCTCTGTTACTGATAATTTAACATAAAAAACCTTGGAAAATCAAGGTTTATAGCGGATAAATCCGTCACAGTGTGAATGTGACAGGCTTTGGAGGTGTGACAAATGGGTTTTGATCCGAATATGAAGGGAAGATCCTTTATTGCAGTTATCCATGTGAAAAATTTGGAGAACATGGGACTGACAGAAGAACAGATATTTGACCATGAATTTGTAGCTGAATTTGTGACTGAAAAATGGGACGAAAGTGCAAGGGAAAATATGAGAACCTGTGCTGTAGCTGTGTGCATGAGTGAACAGGGAACATATCATTTACATATGGCACTGTATACCAAGAATCCAACCACATTGAGAAACGTATCTTCGATATTAGGAAACAGTCATGTAGAACCACAGTTAGGTGGAAAAAAGGCACTTGCAGATTATATGACCAAAACCGGAAAATACGAAGAAAAAGGTGAAAAAGTCCTTTACACCATCGGAATAGACAATGTGGAGGATGTGCAGGGAAAGCGTTCCGATCTGGAAATGATAGATGAACTCTTAGACAGAGGTTGGACACCTCAACAGATTTTTGACCAAAACATTAAATTTTACAGATTTGAAAAAATCGTGCGATCCGCTTTTGCAGACCGCAAAATTAAGAGTATGCCAAGAAGAAGGCCTGTTTATACGGAATACCACTTTGGTGATTCTAGGTCTGGGAAAACTTTTTGTTACAATGAACTCTGTGACAAGATTGGTGAAGATGAAATCTATTTATTCACGGATTTTGATAATCAATCTTCTGGTGGAATGGATAAATACCTTGACGCAGGTGCACCAAGGGCGGTGTTCATGGACGAATTTAAAGGAAAAGGCGTTAGTTATCAAAAGCTGTTGGTAATGATGAACGAGTATCCCAAGATGCAAACTCATGCCCGTTTTGAGAATACTTACAATTTATGGGACATTTTTGTAATTACGACAATTTTCGCACCCGAAGAGCTTTATCTGATTATGGTAGGAGAAACTGAGCGAAGGGTCGATACTTATGAACAGTTACGACGTAGGCTGAAAAAGATAGTTTACCACTTTAAAAATGAAAATGGCGAATACATGACCTATACCATGAAGGGCAATGAGTATGTCGATCGGGAGGATATTATAGCTCGGATCAAAGGAAATATAGATCCTGACAGGTTCAGAAAAATTGAAACCCAGCCAGAACTTACCCATCCATTTGAGATACAATAAAAAGCCTTTCTAAAACGGGCAAAATCGCCCGGAAAATGTAAAAAGGAGATGTGCCATAATATAGGTGTAAAAAACAGCACCGATGGAAAGGGGGTGGTCACTATGGGGGTGCCACTTAATAAAAGTAAAAAAGCGTTGTTTGAAACACATATGAACTAATAGGAGGAAAATCCAATGAGTAAGGAAAATACGCTTGAGAAAAAAATGAAGAAAGGAATCCGCAAGATTATCAATACGATGCCATTTCCGGCTAATATGGATGCTGTACAGACATTTTTAAGTGGATATTCTGATCAGGTGGAAGAAATTGATTGCTATAGCAGTATCGGTACAGAGGGCATGGAAAGGGAAATTAATGTAAAATTCTTCAATGAGGATATGCTTTCTGTTTTTGCAGATAATAAGACGGAAAATATGGAAAGATATATAATTAATCTTGATGGGGCAGAGGATAGAAGCTTTTATTATACTAAAGATGGATCTCAGCCATGGATCGGGTAAATCAGGACGCAGACGATGAACTCATCGGCTTTGATCCAGATATAAAGATTAAACGGGGATATGTATATATGCCCTACACTGTCCCAAGGATCAAACGGATTTTTAAAGAAGATTTTAATGCGGAACTGATCTGGTGTAACCACTGGTACAAATGTGACAGATCTCCATTCTACAAACGGCGGTATCGTTTACAGGATATCGACACCGGAGAAGTTGTGTGTGAAAACCTTACTATGGATGATCTGCGTTGTTTTCTGGCTAGAAATGACTACCCATTATATGATGAGAAAAGTGCGGTGAATACTTCTAGGCCGCAGCGAAACAGAGGTGCTGTCCGTTTTATGCAGGCAGTTGAAAGTATAAAACATTTATAAGCCGAGAACCATGTGGCGAAATGCAGTGAAGTATAGTAATGTATGGCGAAGTGTCGTGTGGTATAAGGTAAAGTAATGTGAAGCATTGTATCAGCAAGGTGATGCAAAGTATAGTTAGGTACAGTCTTGTGAAATATTGTAATGTAAAATGAAGTATAGTACAGGTGTGGTACTGTTAGTGTTGTTTAGTTCGGAATGTGTTGAAATTAAGTGGCGCATGATTAACAGTTGATAATTCTAAAGTCGAAAAGTAATTTTCAAATATGAACTTTTGCGCCAGAAAGACGAAATGGAGGGGACTTGTGCACACCCCTCCATCTTTCTTACCATTTTTTTGAAAGGACAGAAGAAAATGAACAAAACAAGACTGCGGAAAACTGACCAGATCATAGCAGTTGACATTGAAAAACTTGCAGGGATGCTCTCATGTGGACGGGCTACAGCAAGGAAAATTGGGGAACAGGCCGGAGCCAGAATTGAAATCGGAAGAAGGGTCTTATACTCGGTGGATGCAGTAAAAAAATATCTGGAAACTTTGCAGGAATAGGCTCTTGTGCTTTATGGTAGGTGCTAATTATGGTATAATAAACCTGAGATTAAACCATGCCATGAAGTCAAAGCTGAGTAGCATTGTACGAAAGGAAGATTATCATGGCACAGAGCAGAAAAGACCCCAAAGGAAGAAAATTAAAAGAAGGTGAAAGCTGGAGATCCGATGGACGGTACAGTTACCGTTATACTGATCCTGCAAATGGAAAACGGCATACAGTTTATGCCCCAGACCTGCCAGAGTTACGGGAAAAAGAAAAGCTTATTAAGCGAGATTTGGAAGATAGAATCCTGACAGATACGGCTATTAAAAAAATGACCTTAAACCAGTTATTTGAGCGTTACATGGCCACAAGAGAGCTTGCAGATTCTACCAGAACAAATTATCTGCGGACATGGGAAAACCGTGTGAAATTTGAGATTGGGACATGCAGGGTAACACAACTGTTACCCTCCCACATAAAAGCGTATTATACATATCTCTCACAACAGGGATACGCCTTTTCAACAATAAAGTTTATTCATAATATGATTTATCCGGCGTTAGAAATGGCTGTCGATGATGATATCATCCGAAAAAATCCATCAAAAAGCTTTAGTACCGATTATGGGAAAGCTCCAAGAAAGCGAGAAGCCCTTACTGTATCACAGCAGGAAAAGTTTCTTGATTTTGTAAAAAAACATGTCGTATATAAAGCGCATTATCCGATGTTAGTAATTATGTTAGGGACAGGCCTGAGATGTGGTGAACTAATCGGTTTAACTTGGAGTGATATTGATACAAAATTAAAGACAGTAAGTGTGGATCATCAGCTTATATATAAAAATCTGGGTGAGGGATGCCAGTTTTATATAAGTACCCCGAAAACTTATGCAGGAATCCGCCGTATACCTATGACACAGGAAGTTCAGGATGCTTTTAAAGCACAAAGAGAATTGAACTTTATGCTTGTTAAAGATCGTAACTATGAGATAGATGGTTACAAAGGATTTATCTTTACAGCGAAGTCAGGCAGGCCGCTGATGCCGAATGCAGTTAATAACGTCCTTTATAATATCGTTGGGGCTTATAATCAACAGGAAAAAGCTAACGCCAAAAAAGAAGGTCGTGATCCAGAGTTACTTCCTAAAATCTCAGCGCACATCATGAGACATACTGCTTGTACTCGTATGGCAGAGCAGAGAATGGACATAAAAGTGTTGCAATATGTTATGGGACACGCTCATATAGGTGTAACGATGGAAGTATATAATCACTTGGCAGGAATGGACAGGATAGAAAAAGAGATTGCCAGACTGGACGGATTGGTAATGAATGGCTGACACCAAAAAAATAAAAATTGGTGTCAAATTGGTGTCAAACCATTAAAAAGCAGAAAATAAATCAGAAGTAACAAAACTCATAAATGCCGCAAACCATTGATTTTACTGGGCTTGCAGAAAATTTCACAGAGAGTTCACAAAATAATTAGCACTCATCTCTTGACAGTGCTAACAAATAGTGTTATATTTCTCCTAGAACAAGAAAAAAGCACAGCATTTCCGGTATGAGAATATTGGAAATGTTTTTCATAGAATAGGAGGGAAGCCTATGAACATCAGTAAGTTTACACAGAAATCCGTACAGGCTGTCCAGGATCTTGAGAAGGTTGCTTATGAATATGGCAATCAGGAGATCGAGGAGGAACACCTTCTGTATGCATTGCTGACACAGGAGGACAGCCTGATTCTCAAACTGATCGAGAAGATGGAGATCCAGAAGGAATATTTTATTGACACAGTTAAGAAAGCACTGGATGCAAAGGTTAAGGTTTCCGGTGGTGAGCTTCGGTTTGGCCAGTATCTGAACAAGGCACTGGTCAGTGCTGAGGATGAAGCGAAGGCTATGGGAGATGAGTATGTCTCTGTTGAGCATCTGTTCCTTTCCATGCTGAAGAATCCAAGCCCCAGCATGAAGAAGATCTTTAATGAGTTTGGAATCACCAGAGAGCGTTTTCTTCAGGCATTATCTACAGTCAGAGGAAACCAGAGAGTTGTCAGCGATAACCCGGAGGCAACCTATGACACCCTGAATAAATATGGCGAGGATCTTGTGGAGAAAGCCAGAAATCAGAAGCTTGATCCGGTGATCGGCCGTGATATGGAGATCCGTAATATTATCCGTATCCTTTCCCGTAAGACCAAGAACAACCCGGTTCTCATCGGTGAGCCTGGTGTTGGTAAAACAGCAGCCATCGAGGGACTGGCACAGCGTATTGTGGCAGGGGATGTACCGGAAGGCCTGAAGAACAAGAAGATTTTTGCCCTGGATATGGGAGCACTGGTTGCAGGTGCCAAGTATCGTGGTGAGTTTGAGGAACGTCTGAAAGCAGTACTTGAGGAAGTGAAGAAGAGCGAAGGACAGATCATTCTGTTCATCGATGAGCTTCATCTGATCGTCGGTGCCGGTAAGACAGATGGTGCCATGGATGCAGGAAATATGCTGAAGCCTATGCTTGCCAGAGGTGAGCTGCACTGTATCGGTGCCACAACTCTGGATGAGTACCGCCAGTATATTGAGAAGGATGCAGCACTTGCCCGTCGTTTCCAGCCGGTTATGGTAAATGAGCCTACAGTGGAAGATACCATTTCCATCCTTCGTGGATTGAAGGAGAGATATGAGGTATTCCACGGTGTTAAGATCACAGACAGCGCACTGGTTGCAGCTGCCACACTTTCACACAGATACATTACAGACCGTTTCCTTCCGGATAAGGCCATCGACCTTGTTGATGAGGCCTGTGCACTGATCAAGACGGAACTGGATTCCATGCCTACAGAGCTGGATGAGCAGAGACGTAAGATCATGCAGCTGGAGATCGAGGAGTCTGCTCTGAAAAAAGAGACGGACAACTTAAGTAAGGAGCGTCTGGCAGATCTGCAGAAAGAGCTTGCAGAAATGCGGGATACCTTCAATACCCAGAAAGCACAGTGGGATAATGAGAAACATTCCGTAGAGAAGCTCCAGAAATTACGTGAGCAGATCGAGGATATCAATAAACAGATCCAGAAAGCAAAACAGAATTACGATCTGGAGAAAGCTGCCGAGCTGCAGTACGGCGAGCTGCCGAAGCTTCAGCAGCAGCTGGAAGTTGAAGAAAAACAGGTTAAAGAAAGTGACAGAAGTCTGGTACATGAGGCAGTTACAGATGATGAGATCGCACGTATCATTTCCAGATGGACCGGTATTCCGGTAACCAAGCTGACAGAAGGTGAGAGAACCAAGCTGCTGGGCCTTGAGGATGAGCTGCACAAACGTGTAGTAGGACAGGATGAAGGTGTACGTCTTGTAACAGATGCGATCCTTCGTTCCAAAGCCGGAATCAAGGATCCCACAAAGCCGATCGGTTCCTTCCTGTTCCTCGGACCAACCGGTGTTGGTAAAACAGAGCTTGCCAAGACTCTGGCTGCCACACTGTTTGACGATGAACAGAATATGGTCCGTATCGATATGAGTGAGTACATGGAGAAATATTCCGTGTCCCGTCTGATCGGAGCGCCTCC
>ENA-ORTQ01003569-ORTQ01003569.1-human-gut-metagenome-genome-assembly--contig:-NODE-3569-length-11570-cov-4.811116_pt1 | contig 11570 bp, 9 predicted proteins | sample MGYA00241912_ERZ509188 | MGnify/ENA primary metagenome ERZ509188 (study PRJEB26280, sample SAMEA2338849) | human gut metagenome | biome: human gut; feature: human-associated habitat; material: faeces...
ACGCCTACGCTTCGCATATTGGTAAGGGCTGCGAAGTACTGGTTGGGCATCCAGGATGGTTCTTTGCCAGTCTCGGCCTTGTAGGCTTCGGCGGCTTTGTCGATTTCTTCGCGGTAGATGAAATCTGCGTCCTGTACGATTCGTACTTTCTCGGCGGTAACTTCGCCGATGATACGGATTCCAAGTCCCGGGCCTGGGAATGGCTGACGGAATACCAGCTTCTCCGGGATTCCAAGCTCTAATCCTGCCTTGCGGACCTCATCCTTGAAAAGATCGCGAAGGGGCTCGATGATTTCTTTGAAATCTACGAAATCCGGAAGTCCTCCTACGTTGTGGTGAGACTTGATCACTGCGGATTCTCCGCCAAGACCGCTCTCTACAACGTCCGGATAAATGGTTCCCTGTGCAAGGAAATCAACGGCTCCGATTTTCTTCGCTTCTTCCTCGAAAATACGGATAAATTCCTCACCGATGATCTTACGCTTTGCTTCCGGCTCAGTAACTCCGGCAAGCTTATCGTAGTATCTCTGCTGTGCATTAACGCGGATAAAATTCAGGTCGAACTGTCCATTTGGTCCAAATACGCCCTCTACCTCATCACCCTCGTCTTTACGAAGAAGACCGTGATCTACGAATACGCAGGTCAGCTGCTTTCCGATTGCTCTGGAAAGAAGTCCTGCTGCCACAGAGGAATCCACGCCGCCTGACAGTGCAAGAAGAACCTTGCCGTCTCCTACTTTCTCGCGGATCTCTTTGATGGTATGCTCCACAAAAGCATCCATTTTCCAGTCTCCGGCACATTCACATACGCCCAGTACGAAGTTGGAAAGCATGGTCTTTCCCTCTACTGTGTGAAGAACCTCCGGATGGAACTGAATGGCATACAGCTTCTGCGCCTCATTTTCAGCTACGGCTACTGGACAATCCGCTGTATGTGCAGCAATCTCAAATCCCGGTGCCTGTTTGGAAATATAGTCTGTATGGCTCATCCATACAATTGTTTTCTCTGATACGCCTTTGAAAATTCTGGATTCTTTTTTATCAACCAGAAGCTCTGTCTTGCCATACTCGCTGACATCTGCTTTCTCAACCTTGCCGCCAAGCACATGCATCATAAGCTGTGCGCCGTAGCAAAGTCCAAGTACCGGAATGCCAAGCTCAAACAGTTCTCTCTGGTAAGTAGGTGAATCAGCCTTGTAGCAGCTGTTCGGTCCGCCGGTGAGAATGATTCCCTTTGGATTCATTGCTTTGATCTTCGCAAGATCGGTCTTGTAGGAATAGATCTCGCAATATACATTGCACTCCCTGACACGTCTTGCAACCAGCTGATTGTACTGACCGCCAAAATCAATGACAATAACTAATTCTTTCTTCAAGGTCTTCCTCCTGTTTTCCTTATAAAGTCTCTTTGGAATCGTTACTGCTCACTATGCAAACAGTAACCTTGAATCTTCTTTCCATTATAAATGAGTACGGCAACTTTTACAACGGCTAATTTATTTTGCCATACAAATTTTTCGCCCTTTCTTTCCTGATCATAATTCTCCACTAATTTCATTGCTAAAAGGAGCCATTATGTTGTTATGTAGTTGAAACCATTGTTAGTTTATTCTAATATTTCAATGGGATTGCCAGCAGTGAGCTGATGAACCAGATTTCCTACGTTTTTCAGGACAGCAGGCTTCTGAAAATGTCCATTCTGGACAATGTCCGGATTGGAAAACCAGACGCCACAGACCAGGAAGTCCTGCAGGCTTTGAAGGATGCGCCTATTATTCTTATGTATGAAGCCACTGCTTCCCTGGATGTTGACAACGAATCTTTGATCCAGGAAGCCCTTTCCAAACTAATCCAAAATAAGACCGTTATGATCATTGCACATCGAATGAGAACGGTTGATGGCGTAGATAAAATCGTAGTTTTAAAGGACGGCGTGGTTGCGGAAAGCGGTACGCCAGAGGAACTGAAAGCTCAGAATGGTATCTATAAACATATGATCAATCTGCAGCTTCAGGCAGAAAACTGGAAGTATAAAGGGGCTCAATGAGCCCCTTTCTTTTCATCCCAATATACACAGTCGTTTCTTCCAACTACGCTGGAATCAAACGGAGTGCCGTCATTTTTCTTATAATGCTTCGTCGCCTTGAATACACATTTCGCACCAACGAAAACAATAGGAACGTTGAAATATACGATCAAAATATTTCCCAGATCAGAGAACGCCCACAGGTTTCCAAGCTCCAGTCCGGCAAGGTTGCAGAGGATTCCAAATGCCGCAACAAACAGAGCAATACAGCGGACAATATTAATGCAAACTGCATCTTTGCGGATTCGGTTGGCTGCAATTTCGGAGAAGCTGATCATACCCAGAAGACAGGTAAATGCAAACAATCCGAAGCACAATGTTACCAAAAATGTCATGATCGCATTCATGGATGTTCCCGGTGTCAGCACTGCAATGGACTCTGTAAATTTCGGAAGTTTATCAAGTGCCGCCCATGCCTCAGCGCCTTCTCCAGTCCAGCAATGAGCCATAACAACCACAAATCCGGTAAGGGTACAGATCACTATAGTATCCAGGAAAACGCCCAGAGAAGCCAGAATTCCCTGCTCACATGGGTGCTTCGCATCCGCTGCTGCAGCAGACATGGTGATGGTTCCCTGTCCTGCCTCGTTCGACATCAGGCCACGCTTTACGCCCTGTGCCAGAACCGTTCCCATTGCACCGCCAAAGAATGCCTGTGGTTTAAACGCACCGCCGAATACTGAAGTAAAGAAATATGGGATCTGTCCAATGTTCAAAATGATCAAAACAAATACCACGAGGATATACAAAACTGCCATTACCGGAACCATCATATCCGTCCATTTGGAGACTTTTTTGATTCCGCCAAATGCGATTACCGCTGTGAGAATGATGATTGCCGCACCAGCTATATAGTAGAATAAAGAGTCCACGGCAATGGTTTTTCCTGTGAGAATTTCCGCCATTCTGCCCACGGAAGAAACTACATTAAAGCCCTGTGCCGGCAGGCAGCAAAGCGCATAAAGGATATAAAGGATGGACAAAAATACGCCGATGCCAACGCTGTTTCCAAGGAGCTTTCTGCCGTAGAACGGAAGGCCGCCTACAAATTCATCGTCCTTTTTCTCTTTAAAAATCTGCGCCAGAACTGCTTCCATATAAGCCACCGCCATTCCGAAAAATGCGGAGATCCACATCCAGAAAAGAGCTCCCGGGCCGCCTACTGCAATGGCGCCTGTAACACCGATAATGTTTCCCGGGCCTACTCGCATAGCTGCACTTAGCAGAAACGCTGCCAGCGGCGTAATTCCCGTTTGAACGGAACGCTTTTCTGTGAGAAGACGGATTCCCTTTTTGAAATGTGTCACCTGGATAAATCCAAGCTTAATGGTGAAAAAGATGCCGGATCCCAGAAGTACAATAATTGCCAGGGATATATTTCCCAGAATGGGAATATTCCGATACCATTCAAAGTTGGTGGGAAAGTCCCACAGCAGATCCGACAGCGGACCTATGAAACCAAATACTCCATTGATTGCCTCAAAAACAGCCTGCATACTCATACCTCCCCTTGTTATAACTGCAATTTCTCCCATGAAGATTTCCGGCTAATATTATGTTGTCAGGTCATACATTTTAATTTTCTGACATCAGTTATAAATCTTCTGGCGATTTGCATTATTACTTTCTATTATACAGAAATTATCGCCATAGTCTATTGTATTTTATGGGAAATATATTGCAAAAAGTGATATTTTGTATCTCGGGCTGTTATTTTGAGAGCTTCCAGTTTATAAGTTCTTTAGATTTTAATCATACTTTTTTCAATTCCTTCTCACAGATTCATCACAAATTCCGGGTATATTAATAAACAAATAAAGCGAAAGCTTTTTTACATAGATTAACAATTAACTTTTTCTTTTTCATACTTGCCGGACCAATTGGTCCGGCCCTCCTTCTTTTTAGGGGGATTTTTTTATGTCCAAAATCTGCAAAATAAAAGCCATATTCCCCAGTAAGTGTTCGCATCTCACTTCAAGGAATATGGCTTTTCAATTATTTCATTTATAAAATTTTATTCTGCTTATACCTGTCTGCCTTTACTTTGCAGCAACTCTCACTACTATTTTCCTGATTTTAAAGCTGGTCTGGTTTCTCTACTGTATAAGCGCTCTGATCCTGGATTGATGTTGCGCCGGACAGATCTACAGAATCACTGTAGGAACCTGTTGTGATTGTGTACTCGCTGTCGCCCTGTACGTAAACAGTTCCGTCAGTACCCTGGATTGTTACAGTTTTTCCTTCGCTGTCCACGATGGTTCCTTCATTTTCCAGAGCAGAAACTGTGCTGTCACCAGTTACGTTCCAGGTGGAATCGGAGCTTACATAGATGTTGCAGTATCCGCCTCCGCCTTCGCCAGCGTATGTCTCATCATCTACAACAGCGCCTGTCAGGCTGCTGCCCTCTGTCAGATAGAAATCAAGGTCGCTGATAGAATCCCAGATCACATTGCCCTGCATATCCTGGCTGATGCCTGTGAAATGGCAGTCCGCACCGTTTGCTCCAGACTGGCCCCAGCCTCTCTGGTTGGTGTTGCCTGTGCACTGCAGAAAAAATTCATTATCGTCGTTATAGTTAATGTCAACATTACTTAAAGTAATGGTACTTTCTGTATTGGTTGTGTAGAACACGCCGCCGTTTTCAGAAGTCAGGCTACCGCCGTCCATCTGGAAGGTACTGTTTCCAACCTCAGAGTCACCGGACATGCTCTGATAAAGAATAACGGTCCAGGTATTGTCGTTCTGATCCAGGTCACTCATGTTTCCAGTCAGATCACAGTCATAAAGGTGAATGGAGTTCAGACCTTCGATGCAGACTGCCTCGGAACCGTTTGCTGTCAGGCTCGCGTTGCTTACCGCAATGTCAGCTGTGCTGTAAATAGCCGGGGAACCAACACCGTTGGAAACATAATTTCCTCCATCAATTACCATTGTTCCGCCGCCTCTGTCACTTCTGATTGCCGCAGAAGACTCTCCGTTGGTCTCAACATCCAGATCCCATCCATAAAGTGTACCGCCGCCAGCTACATGAACACCGCCTGAGGTATCTTGTGTTGTTTTTACAGTTGTACCGGAAGCATATACCGTTCCATCTCCATATGCAAAAAGTCCTGCACCGCCAGCTGCATCTGTTGTTACGCTGCCATCCTTTACATAAGCAGTACCGTCTGTTGCCAGAACCGCTGCGCCAACGCCATAGAAACTGGAATTGTCTCCGCCTGTGCTGCTGTCAGAAGTTCTTGTAATGGTATCATTATCAAGGGTTACGCTTGCTCCGGAAGAAATCAAAGCTGCGTTCTCATCTGTACCAGTAGACTCCAAAGTCTCACCAGATACGGTCGTGTCCTCTGTATATTCATTTACAGCTGTATAACTGTCAACACCCTGAGACTGTCCGCTCATTTCCATGGACATTACAGTAATGCTCGCTGCATTTCCGTCTTCATCTAATGTAATGGAAACAATATCCCCTTCCTGAATATCAGAAAGTGAAATTTCCTCAGCCTCTGCACCCTGTCCGTTACCATCTGGCTTCTCCGGTACTCCACCGTTCTGACCGTCTCCGCCAGTCTGGCCCTGCTGCATACCGCCAGACTGTTTCGTAATCACAGTATTCTCTGTAATAATAATCGTCTGGCCCTGACCATTACCACCCGGCTGCCCCATTTCCTTCATAGTACCAACCGCAATAGTAATCTCCGTATCCGAAACCGATTTCACCTCACCAAGAACCACATTCTCCTCAGCTTCATCACTCTGTGCATTCTCATCACTGCCATCAGCCTTCTCACTACTTTCGTCAGAAGCCTCATCCGCTGCACGCTCCGTCTTAACATTCTCCGCATAAACCATAGCCGGAACAGAAGTTGTTGCTACCATAACACCCATTAAAACTGCTAAATATCTACGTTTCATACCCATTCATTTCCTTTCTGTATTCATATTCATCCGATCCACTCTCAAAGCCCTCATCCACTTCTCCTTTGAATCGTCTTTGTTTTTGTGTTCCTTATGGCTTATACTATACAAACAATTTGTGTCCAAAAAATGGGGAAATGGTGTTCATTCTATGGGTACTCTCGTAAAAAACTGTGAACTCATATTTCAAGCCGAAAAAAACAGGGTGCGCCATCACGCACCCTGCTTCATCCTCTTAATAACCTTAAGTCGTGTAAATTCCTCTCGCTCCTTCTCCTCCAAAGCATTGGAAATATCCTTTGTCAGAGCTTCAAACTTCGGAATCGTAATATTCTTCAGCGCATTCGCCCTCTTCTGCGTCTTCTTAATATTGCTGGCCAGACGAATCGCCGAATTCTCAATCATAGACAGCTTAATCGAAAGCTCCTTCACCCTCTCAAAAGCCGCCTTCGCCTCATCCAGAGACATCTTCGTACTATAATAAGCATACGTAGGAACATTTCCTGACTTGTCATACTCCACAAGCGGAATTTCTGTACCCATGACGCTACGCGTCTTAATACGAATCGAATCCTCAATCGGCACCGTATGCGAAATCTGATCCACAAACGCGATACCCATCTCCATATTCGCCCTCTGCAAAGCCGCATAAGCCGTACGGAACGTCTCATCAATCTGCCCCTGAATATCCTTCGCCTGATCAACCAGATTCATCATCTCACGAATCAGAATATTACGCTTTTTATCCATCAGTTCATAACCCTGACGGGAAAGAGCAAGAGAATTCTTAGCCAGAATTAAATTACCCTTGGTAGGAAACGTATTCGGATCCATTCAAGTCACCTCACTCTTTATTTGGTCGTCTCGTGATAATACTGATCCAGAATCTTAGTATCAATACGGTCAAGCTCTTCCTTAGGAAGCATACCCAGAAGCTCCCAGCCCTTATTCAGGGTATCAATAATACTTCTGTTCTCTGTATCCGTCTGTCCCACAAACTCAGCCTCAAACGCCTTACCAAACTGCAGATACTTCTTATCCAAAGGAGAAAGCTCATCCTCACCGATAACAGAAGCAAGCGCTCTCGCGTCACCAACCTTGGCATAACAGGAAAACAGCTGGTTCGCAACATCTTGATGATCTGCTCTTGTAAAGCCTTCACCAATACCATCCTTCATCAGACGGGAAAGTGACGGCAGAACATTGATCGGCGGGTAAACGCCCTGGCCATGAAGCTGTCTGTCCAGAACGATCTGACCCTCAGTAATATAACCGGTAAGGTCAGGAATCGGGTGCGTAATATCATCATTAGGCATAGTCAGAATCGGGATCTGTGTAACAGAACCTGTACCGCCAGAAACGATACCTGCACGCTCATATAAAGTAGCAAGCTCACTGTAAAGATATCCAGGATAACCCTTACGGGAAGGAATCTCACCTTTAGAAGAAGAAACCTCACGCATTGCCTCACAGAAAGAGGTAATGTCTGTAAGGATAACCAGAATATGCATTCCCTTTTCAAAAGCAAGATACTCTGCTGCAGTCAATGCGATTTTCGGAGTCAGAAGACGCTCAACAGTTGGATCATTTGCCAGATTCAGGAACATAACAACATGGTCGGAAGCACCGCTCTCCTCAAAGGTTCTGCGGAAAAACTCAGCAACATCATACTTAACACCCATTGCAGCAAATACAATAGCGAAATTTTCATCAGAATCGGCACCAAGAGAAGCCTGACGTACGATCTGTGCAGCCAGCTTGTCATGAGGAAGACCGTTTCCGGAGAAAATCGGAAGCTTCTGTCCACGAATCAGTGTGGTCAGACCATCAATGGCAGAAATACCTGTATTGATGTAGTTTCGTGGATACTCACGGGTAACCGGGTTCAGCGGTAAACCGTTGATATTCAGACTAACCTCAGGAGTGATCTCACCAAGACCATCAATAGGCTGTCCAATACCGTTAAAGGTACGTCCCAGGATCTCCGGGGAAAGTCCGATTTCCATCGGATGACCGCTAAGGCGTGTATGAGTATTTCCAAGGGACATATTGTCTGTACCCTCGAAAACCTGGATAACTGCTTTATCCTCGTATATTTCAATGATACGGCCAAGTTTTTCGGTACCGTCATCCATACGGAAGGAGACGATTTCCTCGTAGGAAGCGTTCTTAACGCCTTCCAGAACTACAAGAGGGCCGTTTATTTCACTAAGGCCTAAATATTCGATTGCCATAAAAAACTTACCTCCCTATCAGCCGTTTCTCTCTAATACGTTATCATAGAATCTGTCGATGTCAGCCTTATACTGGTCAAACATCTCAGGTTTGTTATTCGGAACATCATATTTGATGGCAATTACACGCTCAAAAATGTTGTCCTCCTTCAGTACGGAAACCGGCATTCCCTGGTTTACAAGGGAACGGCATTTCTCATAAAGATAAAGGATAATCTCCATCATATTAAACTGCTTGCTCATTGGCACGCAGGTATCCTCTGCATGGAATGCATTCTGCTGAAGGAATCCAAGACGAATAACCCTTGCGATTTCCAGTGTCAGCTTCTGATCATCCGGAAGAACATCGCTACCGATCAGCTTAACAATCTCCATAAGAGAACTCTCCTGGTTCAGAATTGCCATCAACTGATTACGGTCGCTGACAAATTTACCGGAAACATTATCTCTATACCACGGACTTAAGTCCTCCAGGTACTCACTGTAGCTTGTCAGCCAGTGGATTGCCGGGAAGTGACGGGCATAGGCAAGAGACTTGTCCAGTCCCCAGAAGCAGCGGACGAAACGCTTTGTATTCTGTGTAACCGGTTCAGAGAAGTCACCACCCTGTGGGGAAACCGCTCCGATAATGGAAACGGAACCTTCTGTACCGTTTAAGTTCTGCATCATACCAGCTCTCTCATAGAAAGCAGAAAGCTTGGAAGCCAGATAAGCCGGGAAACCTTCCTCAGCAGGCATTTCCTCCAGACGTCCTGATAACTCACGAAGAGCCTCAGCCCAACGGGAAGTGGAGTCTGCCATGATCGCAACATCATAACCCATGTCTCGGTAATACTCAGCAAGTGTTACACCTGTATAAATAGAAGCCTCACGGGCTGCAACAGGCATGTTGGAAGTATTGGCGATCAGGGTTGTACGGTCCATCATCAGGTTTCCGGATTTCGGGTCGATCAGTTTACTGAAGTCTTCCAGAACCTGTGTCATCTCGTTTCCACGCTCACCGCATCCAATATAGATAATAATATCTGCGTCAGACCACTTTGCGATTTGGTGCTGTGTCATTGTTTTTCCAGTACCGAAACCGCCAGGAATTGCTGCTGTACCGCCTTTTGCAATGGGGAAAAGGGTATCCAGGATACGCTGTCCGGTTACCAGCGGAACGCTTGCAGGGAAACGTTTGTAGGTTGGTCTTGGAACACGAATCGGCCATTTCTGAGCAAGGGCGATCTCTTTCTCGCTGCCGTCAGAAAGACGAACAGTTACGATAGGCTCCAGAATGGTATAAGCTCCATCCGGAACAGCCTTAATAACCTCAACCTCTCCTCCAATTGTAGGAGGAACCATGGATTTGTGAAGAATGGAAGCTGTCTCCTGTGTCTCAGCAATAATAGTTCCTGCGCTTACCACATCTCCAACCTTAACGGTTACGTGTACATCCCATTTCTTGGAAGTGTCAAGGGAATCAACGCTGACACCACGGGAAATATATTTACCGGAGGACTTGGCAATCTCCTCCAGAGGACGCTGGATACCATCGAAAATATTGTGGATGATTCCAGGTCCAAGAAGAACGGAAATGGCATCGCCTGTTCCTATTACTGTATCTCCTGGCTTCAGTCCTGTTGTCTCCTCGAAAACCTGTACAGTGGTCATGCCCTTTTTCAGGCCGATAACCTCTCCTACCAGTTTCTCAGGTCCAACATAAACCATCTCGGAAATCTTGAATCCGGGATCACCTTTCAGATAAATAACAGGACCGTTAACGCCGTAGATAATACCTGTTTTATTCATGGCTCAGCCCTCCGTCAAATTTAAATTCTTTCTTCAGTGTTTCATAAGCGCCCATAAAAGAGTTGTCAATCAGGATGTTCTTCGCCGGGATGGTAGCTTTGATGCCGCCCATAAACGGCTCATTAGAAATCTCAACAGCAAATCCTGTTTTTGCCACAATGGAACGCTGCAGTGCTGTATCTTCCGGGGAAAGATAGATGAAGATCTCATCATTTCCCGCAAACTCTCTTGCCTTCTGGATCTTCTGGCAAAGATAATCCTGATATTCCGGGCTTGCCATAAAGTCTTCCAGATGATTCTTAACTTCTACAAAAAGCTCATTTCTAAGCTCATTCTGTTTGGTTGTCCAGTCACGTCTTAAAGTCAGCTGCTCAGCAGAAAGTGCCTTGTTTACCTCGCGGGTTGCATTTTCTGTCTCGGCCTTGATCTGTGCCTCGGCATCCATTTTTCTTGATTCTTTATGCTTTTCCAGCATTTCTTCCAGGCTCTTCTTATGGGCTTCCAGTGTATTCTCAGCCTCTGTCTGGGCTTCCGCAACGGAAGTGTCATAGAAATGCTGCAGTTTTTCTTCAATTGTCATGCTTGGTCTTCTCCTGCCTATAACTTTAAGCCAATGGCTTCGTTAACATATCCGGTAATAAAATCAGGTTTACGGCCTGTACCATGCCTGTCAGGGATTTCGATGATCAAAGGCGTTTTATGGTTCAGCTTTACATCGTCCACGATCTGGGGAAACTCCCGGCCGAATTTCTCGGTCAGAAGGAGAATCCCGATTTCTTTGTTGGCGATCGCTTTTTCCAGAGCGTCCTTCAGTTCGTCACGCTCATGAACTACAACGCCTTCCACACCTGCCAGTCTCATCCCTGTGCAGGTATCGATGTTGTCACTGATCAAAAACATTTTCATAATTATAATTTACCGATGATCATGAAGGAAATGATCAGACCATAAAGAGCAACACCTTCGGCAAGACCTACGAAGATAAGAGATTTACCAAGAATGCTCTGATCCTCGCTGATTGCACCAAGAGCTGCACTTGCCGCACTGGCTACGGCAATACCACCACCGATACAGGAAAGACCTGTAACAAGAGCTGCTGCGATATATCCAAGACCTGTTGCAAGACCTGCATCAGCGCTTGTTGCAGCCTGTACAGAAGAGCTTCCTGCAAACATAACCATTGCTGCTACTAACATGGTACCAAAGAAGAAAAATGCGTTTGTTGCAATTGTTGTTTTGTAACGTCCACGGCTCTTCTCGCCGATGAAATAATAACCAAATGGAACGATAATGCTTAATACAAGCGCTACTGCTAAGATAATCTGTGTCATAACTGTCATGATAATTGACCTCCTCGTAATTCAATCTTTCATAAATTAAATTTATTTTGCCTCCGCATCAGAACGGAACGGCTCGAATTTTCTTCCGCTTCCTTTGTAGAAACGGCTGAACATCTCGTAATACTCAAGTCTCAGTACCTGAATACCAACAATCAGTCCCTCAAGAGCACATACGAAAATATTTCCAAGAACGATTGCTAC
>ENA-ORTQ01003572-ORTQ01003572.1-human-gut-metagenome-genome-assembly--contig:-NODE-3572-length-11564-cov-2.799809_pt1 | contig 11564 bp, 9 predicted proteins | sample MGYA00241912_ERZ509188 | MGnify/ENA primary metagenome ERZ509188 (study PRJEB26280, sample SAMEA2338849) | human gut metagenome | biome: human gut; feature: human-associated habitat; material: faeces...
TGATAACCAACCACTTTCTGTGGCTGTGTTCAAAATGAACACGACCACATCTTGTAGAGGGTTTCAAACCAATCCACAAGAACGGTGGGATTTACAAGAAAAATACCACGGTATGTGGAATACGTCAAGATGGTTTTGCGAATTTTATTGCGGTAAAGTGTCAGAAGTCTTACTGTTTTGTCTGAATGGAAGACTGCGCGGCTTTTGTATGGAAGAAGGTTCTGCTTTATGCAGCCGTACCGGTATGCGGTTTCATGGTGTTTTCTATACCTGCAACAGCCTGCCGGTAAGCACTGACGGCATCTATGTATTGTGCGACAAGCTGTGGATAGTCCTCTGCACCGGGCGAAGTTTTCCGCAGCACGGTCTCCACTGCTGTCATGGCAATTTTGGCAACGTCCAATGTGATCTGATTCGTCATAGCGGTATCCTCCGTTCATTTTTCTGTGTATAGGATACCACATAACGCAAAAAAGAGAACGGAAGTTTCCGTTCTCTTTTTTGAAAAATACAGATATTTTATGCGTCCGAAGGTAAATTTTGCGCTTTCAAATCGCTCTGCTGCAGCACGATGCGCACGGTGGTGCCGGTTTCATCGCTGTCAAAATCAAACACGAAGTTCTCGTACAGCATGGAGAGCCGCTCGTAGATATTTTTCAGCCCGATGCCGTGGCCGGTATCCGCCCCCAGGGGACGGCCCCGCAGTACCGCATCCACCTGCTCCGGCGTCATGCCGCAGCCGTTGTGCACCCGCAAGGTCAGGGTGTCGCCCTCTGCCTGCGCCGATACGGTGATGCGGCACACTTCATCGCTGTCCTCTACGCCGTAGTGGATGGCGTTTTCCACCAGCGGCTGCAGGGTGAAGTGAGGCAAGTACCATTGTTCCAGCTCCCCGGAGGCAGTCAGGGCGAACTCTGCCCGGCTGCGGTAGCGCAGCTGCTGGATGGCGATATAGCTTTCCGCCAGATGCACATCGGCGGCGGCGGTGGAGTTCTGGCGCGGGCTGAGGGCGGCGCGCAGGATGTCGCCCAGACTGACGATCATCCTGCAGGCATCCTCCCGATTTCCAGCTTTCACAAGCCAGTTCAGTGTTCCCAACGTGTTGTAGAGGAAATGCGGGTTGATCTGCGCTTGCAGCATTTTGTAGCGGGTCTCCTGCAAAAGCAGCTGCTTTTCGTAGTTTTCGTGGATCAGGGTGTCGATCTTGCCCAGCATGGAATCAAATTCCCGCGTCAGGGTGCCGATCTCATCCGCTGCCGGGTCGGCGGGCAGCAGGGCGCGGGCGGCGGCAAAATTGCCCTCCTGCTGATCCACGGTCTGCATGGCTTCGCTCAGGGTATGGATGGGCTTTGTGACCAGACGTGCCATGTGCAGCAGTACCCATGCAAACAGTAACAGGATGGCACACTCGCCAAAAATCAGGGCGTTGCGGGCGGTGTTGATCTGACCGTAGATCTGGTGGTAGTCGAACACGCTGCACAGCCGCAGCCCGGTGAGCGGGCTTGTCAGCCAGCAGATGTAGTATTTGTTCCCGCCGATGGTGCTGATCTGGTAGCCGTGGGCGCTCTCTTCCGGCGGCAGGACGGCGGCTTTGCCCGCGCCGCTGTGGTAGATCAGCTGGGTGCCGTTATAGAGATACAGCTCCGAGGGTCGGCTGGAAAGGCTGTGGATCTCGTTGTCCAGCAGCTTGCCCACATCCAGCGCCACCACGATGGTGCCCAGCTTTTTCAGGCTCATGTCCTGACTGCGCAGGATGCGCCGCCCGCACAGGATGTACGGGAAATCTGCACTGTCAGAGGTCTGTATCACAAAGCCGCCGGGGGTGGCGTTCAGTGCCATTTCCAGCGCGGTCTGCCGCCTGGCACCGGGGTCGGGCACATCCTGCCCGATGGTCAGGGTGTGCCCGTTCAGGTCGGTGTATTGCAGGCTGTTGATCTGCCGGTCCTGATAGATCTTTTCCAGCAGCAGCGGGCGCACACCGGTGAGCAGATAGTAGTAATTGGCGGTCTGCGGGTCTGCCAGCGCCAAGGCGTTCAGCTGCTCCTGAATGTTGGAGTCCACCGCGATGCTACGGGTCAGGGTATCGATATCCTGAATGTCATCGTCCACCCGCTGCACAAAAAAGTCCAGCTCCTGTAAGGACTTCTCGTAGAACTTTTCCTCAAACACCGAAAGCCCCAGATGCAGCGCACCGATCATCAGCGCACCGCTAAGCAGGGTGAGCACCACAAAAATGCCCACAAATTTCTGTGCCAGAGGTAAATCAAGAAATCTGCGTTTACAGCGGCGGAACATAGGCTCTCCTTACTCGCCCCAGCGCTGCTCCATCAGCCGCCAGAGCGTGTCGTCATCCGGGTGGTTGTCCGTGTTCAAAATCAGCATGATGCGGCGGTCTGCCTCGCAGTCGCCGAACTCCCGCATCCACGCATAGTAGTGCGGGCCTTCGCCCAAGGTGCGGGCAAAGCTCATCAGATAGCCGCACACCTGTGCGGACTGTTTAACATCAGTTTGACACTCGTTGGCGTAAAAGTCAATCCATTTTCCGTGTTCACGGCTGCGCATTGCAGCATTTGCGGCAGTATAGGCATTTTTTGCCCGCCCTGCCTGATAGAAACAGTGCCGCCAGTCGCCTACAAACCCGGCTTCCAGCGCAGCACACACCGCTGCACTGCCCTGCGCCCAAAGGGCATACAGCTGCGCCTGCAGCAGCAAGGTGTCCTGAAACAGCACTCGCGCCGCGCCGGTCATGGCGGCGGCGGTGGCTTCGCACTGGCGCAGATACTGCGCGTAACTCTTTTCTGCCTCCCGGAACTTTTCGCCGCACCAGGCCGCCTGCCCGCTCAGGGCGGGGCGGTCGCACAGCCATTGCAAGTCCTCGCAGGGCAGGGCGCGGTCCCGAATGAACTGGGTCATGAGCATCCGGGGTACATGGTTGTAGAACTGGTCACCGGCGTGGTCGTCCGGGTGTTCGCCGTAGAGCACAGCGTGGTCGGCGTAGCCCGCAAGGCACTTTGCCACCGCAAGGCCATTGGGCTTGCCGTAGTATGCTTGCGCATAGGCAATGCGGTGACCTTCGGGGTCACAGCTGCCGGTCTGCCACAGCTGGGCAATGTAGTCCAGCAGGTAGGCGTGGGGCTTGACGTTGGAGCAGTTGATGAGCCAGTAATCGTCCACGCCGTGGGCCAGGGCGTTCGTCAGCTCCTCGCAGACGAACTCGGCACTGTTGGGCAGCATGGTGATGTGGCTGGCGGCCTGCAAATCATAGAAAGATGCGTGGTAGTACAGGCCGTGTGCGCCGGTGTCGCCCTGCGGCGGCAGGGCAGTCACGCGGGGGTTCGCGTTGCCTTGGCGGCGGCTGACCATTTTGCCAAAACCGTTGTCTGCCCAGATCTTTATTACGTCCTCCGGCAGGTCAAGGCAGCCCTGCTGGTACAGTTCCATGGTCTCGCCGTAAAGGTTCGTGCAACAGATGGCGGCGGGGTCGTTCTGCTTGACCAGATCGTACTGTTCCCGGATCAGGCGGGAAATGAGCGCGCCGCGCTTTTCGGGGGTATCATACTGCGGGTCATCCTCCCAGAAGGGCTTGTCGCCCTGCCCGCGGAAGCCGATGTTCCATACTGTGGGGGTGGTCTTCTGCCGGTCGATGGCATCCTGCCACAGGGCACGGAACTTTTCCGGGTACAGGCTGAACTTTGGCTCCAGCTCCGGGTATGCCTGCACGAACATTTTGGCAGCCAGCGGCTCGGCGTGGTGGTGGGTGATGATCAGCCCCATATCAGCGGCAAGGTCGTGGTAGCGGTGGCCGTTTTCGCCCGTACCGGGAATGACCAGATTGCCGCCCAGACGCAGCAGCGTTTCAAACACCATCACAAAGGGCATCTCGCTGCGGCGCTCCACCTTCCAGTGGGAGATAAGCGTTTCGTCATTGACGAACCAGCCGCGATACCGTACCCGTGCCGGTTTGCTCTCATAGGTGAAGTTCTGCGGCACGGTCACGCTGTCCGTTTTGATAAACTTCTGGTCGTTCCAGAACCAGAAGGGCTGCACGCCCAGAAAGCGCCTGCTGACCTCGAAAAGGCCGTACACAAAGCCCAGCGTGTCGGCGGCGGTGAGCAGAAGTTCATTGTTCTGCACTTGCAGGCAGAAGCATTCCGGCAAAAGGTCGCTGTCTTTGGCAAGGCAGATGGCATCGCCGGGAGCATCCGTTTCGGTGAGCACGGCTTTCATATCCCGGTACAGGGCAGAGACGGCGTATTGGATGGGCTTTGTTTCTTCGCAGGAAACGATCTGGCTGTTGCGGTTGAGAATCATAAGAGTACCTCTCTTTTGAAAAAAGGCACTGTACGCGCCGCACAGTGCCTTGATAAAGTTTGATTTAACCCTTGATACCGTCGGTGGCGATGCCTTCGACGATATACTTCTGGAACGCGATGAACACGATGATGACCGGCAGCAGCGACAGCACCGACATGGCGAACAGACCGCCGTAGTTGTTGTAGCTGTTGGGGTCGGTGTAGAGCTTCAGTGCCAGCGGGATGGTGTAGTTCTTGGGGCTGGACACGAAGATCAGCGGCTGGAAGAAGTCCTGCCAGATCCAGTAGAAGGCAAAGATGGCTGCCGTGACGATGGCAGGCTTCACGATGGGGATCATGATCTTGAACAGGATGCCGGGCTTGGAGCAGCCGTCCAGCATGGCGGCTTCGTCCAGATCCCGGGGGATGCCGCGCATATACTGGGCGATCAGGAAGATGAAGAAACCGTAGCCGAACACCCACGGCAGGGTCATAGATACCAGCGTATCCGAGAGGCCCAGCTTTTTCAGGATGATGTACTGGGGCACCACCATGACCTGAGAAGGGATCATCATGGTCATGACGATGCAGCCGAACCAGAAGTTTGCACCCCGGAATTTCAGGCGGGAGACCGCGTAGGCTGCCAACAGGGAGCAGAAGATGGTGCCCACCACCGACACCACCGTGACGATGACGCTGTTCAGGGTAAACCGCCAGAACGGGATGCCTGCAATGCCCTCCCAGCCGGAGGAGTAGTTCATGAGCGCATCCCACTTTTCCGGGATGAGGGACCATGCGTTGTGGAACATGGTGTCGTTGGACTTGAAGGAGCTCATCAGCAGCCACAGCAGCGGATACACCATGATGAAGCCCAGCAGGCAGGAGAAAATATGGAAGAATACCGATTGTACTTTGGAACTTTTTTGACCGACCATTTTTACTCCTCCTTAACCTTCGTAGTGGACCCAGCTCTTCTGGCTCTTGAACAGGATGGCGGTCATAATGCCGATAAGGGCGACCAGGATCCATGCCAGTGCACAGGAGTAGCCCATGTGGAAGTTTGCAAATGCCGAGCGGTACAAGTACAGCACATAAGTCAGGGTGCTGTTCATGGGGCCGCCGTTGGTGATGACGTAGCTTTCGGTAAAGACCCGGAAGCCGGTGATGATCTGCTGGATGAGGTTAAAGAAGATGGTGGGGGTCAGCATGGGCATGGTGATCTTCCAGAACTGCTGGAATTTGGACGCACCGTCCAGCGAAGCGGACTCGTACAGAGAGATGGGGATCTGCTTCAGACCGGAGAGGAACACCAGCATACAGGAGCCGAACTGCCACACACCCATCAGCACGATGACCAGCAGGGCGGTCTTGGGGTTGCCCAGCAGGGAATACTTCTGCTCAATGCCCAGAGCGGACAGCAGGCTCATGAACACGCCCTTGTTGCCGAACACCTGCTTCCACACCACGGAGACGGCGATGGAGCCGCCCACGATGGAGGGAATGTAGTACAGCACCCGGTAGAAAGCCATGCCCATGTGCTTTTTGTTCAGCAGGGTGGCTACGAACAGGGCGAAGGCGAGGCGCAGCGGTACCATGATAAAGACGTAGAGGAAGGTGACTGCCAGAGCCTTGCGGAACATCGCATCTGCGGTAAAGATGGTGATGTAATTCTTCAGGCCCACCCAGTTGGGGGTGGACAGCAGGTTGTAATCCGTGAAGGAATAGTAGATGGACATGGCAGCCGGGATGACATACATAAAGATGAAGCCGAACAGCCACGGAGCCAGCAGCAGGTAGCCGACTTTGGTATCATCGCCGAAATTATGCTTTTTCAGCGCAGCAGCTTTTGCGTTGGACACAGCGAGACCTCCTTTTTTATAGATCCAATTTCCTCATAAGCTCCCCCCCCCTTGGGGGAGCTGGACGCGAAGCGGCCTGAGAGGGTCAACTTTTCCAAAAAAACGGGAGGGGTCTGGGATGACCCCTCCCGCACAGATCAATTAGTTGTTGGAAGCCAGAATGCTGTTGGCAGTGTCAAAGAAGGTCTGAGCAGCCTCAGCGGGAGTGGCCTGACCGTAGAACACGCTGTAAGCGATGTCCTTGAACTGAGTGTTGACCTCGGAGATGCCGGAGGGGTCCGGAGCGGGGGTGCTACCGCAGTAATCGGCTGCATCGGAAACAAAGTCGAACATCTCGACCTGCTTCTCGGTCAGGGCACCGGCGCTGGTCAGGTGGTCACGGGCGTTGCTTGCAGAGGGCGTTCCGCGCTCGCCCAGCATGATGTCGTTGGCCTCATCGCTGTTCAGGAACCAGCTGATGAAGGCGGCAGCCTCTGCCTGTGCCTCGGAGGTGGCAGAAACGGAGAAGAACATACCGGGCTTGTACCACAGAGCCTTCTCACCGGCCTTCTTCACCGGGGGAACCAGCAGCTCCAGCGTATCGTTGCCGGCGTTGGCACCGATGGTGCCGAAGTTGTTCCAAGACTGGTGGAAAGCAGCGTCACCGGTGATGACCGGGCTTGCATCGTTGCCCAGAGTAGCGATCTGCTCGTACTCATCGGGGTTGGGGGCTGCGCCTGCGTCGATCAGGTCCTTCCACAGCTGGAAGTAATCGGTCAGGATCTGCACATCGTCAAAGCCAAGGCTCTTGTTGTCCTCTGCGAACAGGGAAACGCCGTACTCGCGCACCCAGTAGTTCAGCAGGTTGGTATCGATGAAGGCAGAGCCGCCGAAGCCGTACTTGCCGGTCTTTTCCTTCACGGTCTTGCAGATGGAAACAAAGTCATCCCACGTCCAGCCGTTCTTGGGAGCCTCCACACCGGCCTCTTCCAGCACAGCAGGGTTGTAGATGAAGGACACCAGAGAGGTGGACAGGGGAATGCCCACCATCTTGCCGTCGATGGTACCGGCATCTGCCAGAGCGTCGTCCACGTTGGAGATGTCCAGCGTACCGTCGGAGGCAAAGGAGGACAGGTCTGCCAGAGAGCCGTTCTTTGCGTAGGTGGAAATGTACATATAGTCCATCTGGACGATATCGGCCATGCCGCCGGTAGCGGTGTCGGTAGCCAGCTTCTCAAAGTAGCCGTCCCAGCCGGAGGGGGTGGTCTCGAAGTGGACGTGGGGGTTCAGCTCGGTGTACTTGTCCAGCACCTTCTGGGTCAGGTCGTGACGGGTCTGGCCGCCCCACCAGGTCATGCGGATGGTCACATCGCCGTTTGCGGCAGATGCGCTGCCGGATGCAGCAGCGGAAGAAGCAGCGGTGGAACTGGAAGCGCCGCCGCAGGCAGCAAGAGCACCGGCCATGCCGGCAGCACCGGCGACCTTCAGAAAGCTTCTACGAGAGATCTTCATAAGAATTTCCTCCATTTTTCCTTCGTGTTTTTGTGATGTGGAGCCGTCGCTCTCGGTTTGTGCGCACCCTTTTTCTGACTTTATTGTATCGCTTTTTTTCAAAAACAAAATGGAAAATGCCGGTCTTTCTCTTGGAAAAAACCGACATTTGAAAACCCTCTCAGTCTCGCTGCGCTCGCCAGCTCCCCCGAAAGGGGGAGCTTTGGTGCTGATGAGAAAGTACAGCACAAAACCTCGCCCTTCGGGAGAGGTGGCAGTGCGTCAGCACTGACGGAGAGGGTTTGTTCTTAACACTTGTTTCTATATTCCGTGGGTGTTACGCCGCAGATCTTACGGAACACCTTGGAAAAATACTGTCCGTCCAGCGGGTAGCCCACCAGCTCTGCCAGACGGCTGATCTTCATATCCGGCTGAAATTCCAAAAGCCGCTGCGCCTGCGTGATGCGGGCGTGCTCCAGATAGGCCGAAAAACGCTCGCCGGTCATCTGGGAGAAGATGCGCCGCAAGTGGTCCTCGCTCATGAACAGCCGCTGCTGCGCAATGGTCTGCATGCTGAACTCCGGGTCAGAGAGGTTTTCGTAAATGGCAAGAAAGATCTCCCGGCAGCGGGCATCCGGCTGCGGCAGGCTCCATGCGGCGGTCAGGGCATCGGCCCACGCCGCCAGTGAATCCTCCGGCGGGGTCTTGCCCTCAAACAGCAGCTTCCATGCCAGCTCGCACAGCTGCTGTCGCTGCCGGGGACGGTAGTTTTTTGCTTCCATCCGGGCAAAGGCAAGGGCCAATTCCCGCAGCAGCTCCTCGTAGCTGCCCGCCTGCCGCAGGGCGCGGATATCAAAAATTTCATTGACGGTTTCGGGCAGTGTGGCGTTCTGGCTGGGGCGCAGCAGGGCTGTCTCGTTCTCGTCCGGGTTCAGCTGCAAAAGCTCCTGCACCTGCTGGAACAGGGTGGCAAGCTCTTCCAATGTGCCGGTGCGGCTGGCAGCTGAGAGCATATTCACGGTCTCGAACCGCTTGAATTCCTTTTTCAGCACCTGTACGGCACTTTCAAGGCTTGGCTCTGCGGCGGCATCTGCAAGCACCAGCACATCCCGGTCGATGCCGGTGGTCATCAGCAGGGTGCCGTCCGGCAAAAGGTCTCCCAGCATATTGCCTACCACATAGCGCTCCAGCGAGTCGAACCCGCACTTGAGCCGGAAGTCCAGCAGCAAAACGCTGCGCTCCTCGCCGCCCAGCTCGTCCAGCAGCTGCCGGGTGCTGCTGCCCTGCGGCAGCGCACGTCCCTGCAACAGGTCGCGGAACAGCTGCTCTCGTGCGTAGGGCTTGAGCAGCCGGGCTTCCGCTTCCACTTTTTCGGAGCGGGCGTTCTGGGCACGGGTCTCTTCCAGCTCGGCAATCGCCTTGTTCAGCACCGGAATCATCTTGCCCTCATCGCAGGGCTTCAGGATATAGTGCCGCACGCCCAGCTCCATGGCCTGACTGGTAAACTCGTAATCGCCGTAGCCGGACAGCACCACAAAGGTCATGTCCGGGTACTGCTCCTTTGCCTTGCGGATCATCTCAATGCCGTTCATCACCGGCATCTTGATATCCACAATGGCAAGATCAGGCTTGTATTTTGCAATTTTTTCCAGACCCTCGGCACCGTTGCGCGCTGTGCCCACTACTTTCATCTCATAGGTATCCCACGGGATGAACTGCGCCATACCCTCGCGCTCGATCTCCTCATCGTCCACGATCAACAGCGTATGCAAACGGATCCCTCCTTCTCATTCTCCTTTATCTCTAGAATAATATACCTTATTTTAATTTTCAAGTCTCGGCCTCAAATTGTCGCCCTGCTTCAAGAAGAATGCCGGATTTGTACAGGCGGAAACTACAAAAATGTGCTATTCTATGGTCACAGGAACTCCGCATCGTGCAACTTCAGCCCGACACATCTGCCACAGAGGCCGGGCCGGAGTGCGGAACCTTCCTCCCAAGACTTTTTTGCTTGGTTTTCTCCTTCATCATCATTTTACAGCACAAAAGCAGCCGTTCGTGAATGTCGGCTGCTTTTGTGCTATACTGGGGTAAAAAACACGCAGGAGGCGTTTTGTTATGGCACTATGGATCAACGATGGTCTGCACGAGGCAGCGCAGGGCATCCGCTCGTTTTTACTGGTGGGGCAGTCCAACATGGCGGGGCGGGGCGACCTGACCCCGGAAAACGCCATCACCGCCCCGGACTGCTTCATGCTGCGCATGGGGCGATGGCAGCCCATGAGTGAGCCCATCAACGTGGACCGCGCGGTGGCAGAGGGGGCAGTTCCCCGCAGCGGCGCAAACCTTGCCGCCAGTTTTGCGGCGCAGCTGCAAAAAGAAACCGGGGCAAAGATCGGTCTGATTCCCTGCGCAGACGGCGGTACCCGCATCAGCCAGTGGCAGCCGGGGAAAGTACTGTTCGACCACGCCGTTTTTCAGGCAAAGTTGGCTGGGCGGACTTCTGCGCTGACGGCGATTCTCTGGCATCAGGGCGAGAGTGACTGCCTTGCCCCGGAGCAGCTGAAAGCCTACCCGGAGCAGTTCCTGCGCACCATGCGGGCGTTCCGGGAAGAACTGGGCGATTTGCCCATCGTGGTGGGGGAACTGGGCTACCCGGAACATGGTTTCCACGGCACGCCGGCAGAACTGTTGAAAGAATTCAACTGCCGCCTGCCGGCGCTGGCCGCGCAGCTGCCGCACTGTGCGGTCGTTTCCGCTGCTGACCTTACTGCCCGGCCGGACGGGCTGCATTTTACGACTGAAAGCCTACGCACACTGGGCTTGCGGTATCTGGATGCTTATAAGAGTTTAGGATAAATGCCGGATTTCTTCAGGAAAGCAGTCGCTTTTCTGCAACCGCTTTTTGGCTTTCTATGCTACAATAGAGCCATAGAGAGGTGAACGAAAATGCTGTTTGGACGGGAATATATGCCGGAGGGCGCGGGTGTTGACCCGGATGCGCCCCGCAAAAAGGGTGCGGCGCGGCTTTGGGAGATCTTGAGCCGGGACTTGGACGGCATTTTCCTGTCCGGGGTACTGGCAATGTTGGCCTGTGCCCCGGCAGCAATTCTGGCAGGTGTTGCCCTCTGGCTGGGCAGCCTGCCCCTGTGCCTGCTGGCGGCGGCTGCCGCCGGGTGGCTGGTGGGTCCGGCGTTGACCTGCCTGTACGATACCATCCTGCGTGCCTTGCGGGATGAGCCGGGCTTCTGGTGGCACACCTATAAGCGGGTGTGGAAGCAGAACTTCAAAAGCAGCCTTGTGCCCGGCGCGGTGTTCACCCTGCTGTGGGCACTGGTGGCTTACGCCGCCTTTGTGCTGCCCCAGATGACAACGGTTTCGGCGGGCTTTGCGCTGGTGCTGGTGTTGGACATGATACTGCTGCTGACACTGGGCAGTTACTACTGGATGCAGAACGCTCTGTTCGATGCCCCGGTCAGCAAAAAACTTTCCAACTGCGTGCGGATGCTGCTGGGCTTTCTGCCCCGCACTGCCCTTTCGGCGGTGTTCCAGTTGGGGTACTGGCTGCTGATGGCAGCTGTCATCCCGCGCTGCGCCTTTATTTTCCTGCTCACCGGGCTGTGGCTGCCCAACCTGCTGGCCATGATGGCAACCTATGCCCCCATTGAAAAAAGCCTGCATCTGGAAGAACAGATCCAGGCCAAACGGGAGAGCGATTGAGACATTTTCTACTCCTTCATCATAAAACAGCATATCTCCATTCTGCAAAAAACGGCTGCCTTTCCTTCGCTTAGGGCGGCCGTTTTTTGCATAGAGCTCATTTGAAAATTTGAGAAGGTACCCGATATGCCTTTACACGAACCAATCACCCCGGCGCTTCTGGCTGACCCGGAAATTTTTCAGCAGAACCGTCTGCCCTTCCATGCCCACTTTGCCGACCAGA
>ENA-ORTQ01003576-ORTQ01003576.1-human-gut-metagenome-genome-assembly--contig:-NODE-3576-length-11545-cov-5.363011_pt1 | contig 11545 bp, 8 predicted proteins | sample MGYA00241912_ERZ509188 | MGnify/ENA primary metagenome ERZ509188 (study PRJEB26280, sample SAMEA2338849) | human gut metagenome | biome: human gut; feature: human-associated habitat; material: faeces...
TCGGCATCATGAACATCATGCTGGTGTCTGTCACCGAGCGCACCCGCGAGATCGGTATCCGTATGGCAATCGGCGCCCGCAAGCGGGATATTATCGGGCAGTTTCTGGTAGAGGCCTCGGTGGTCTCGTGCTGCGGCGGTGTGATCGGCATTGTGTTCGGCTGTTTCCTTTCGGCAGTGCTGGGCAATCTGCTGCTTGCGAAAACGCAGAACAGCTACATGCCGACCGTGGAGCAGTTCACCGTACTGCCCTCTGCGGGACTGGTCATCGGCGCATTTCTGTTTTCTGCGCTGCTGGGTATCATCTTCGGACTGTATCCCGCCAATAAAGCCTCGAACCTGCAGCCGGTAGATGCGCTGCGGACGCAGTAAAAGGAAAGGACAGGTAGGAAAATGAAAAAAAGATTTGTCAGCCTGTGTCTGGCAGGCTTGATCATGGTTGCACCGGCTTCGGCGGTGTTTACCGATATTTCAGACAGCAGGGTATCGCAGACGGCCGCCGTTCTGGATGCACTGGGTATCATGCAGGGTGTAGGCGGCGGCAGCTTCGCGCCGGGTAAGGCGCTGACGCGGGCGCAGTTCTGCAAGCTGGCGGTAACCGCCATGGGTGTGACGGATGTGAGTCCGTATGCCAGCTACACGATTTTTCCGGATGTTAAGCATTCGCACTGGGCAGCGCCGTATATCAACGCGGCAGTACGCCATCCGGAGCTGAAGGAAAAGTCCATCATCCGCGGCTATGCGGACGGCAGCTTCGGCCCGGATAAGATTGTCAGTTACGGCGAGGTCTGCACCATGCTGCTGCGTATGCTGGGCTATAAAGAGGAGGATGTCGGTCCGTTCTGGCCTGCAGACTATATCGCACAGGCACAGGCCATCGGTCTGACGGACGGTGTCACGATTACGGATGCGCGTGCCGCAGTCAAGCGCGGAGATGCGGCGGTGCTTCTGCTGAATGCTCTGAATACGGATAAAAAGGGAGAAGAGGGCAGCACACTGCTTGACAAGGTCGCGTCCTCGACGGTCAAGGACTGCATTCTGCTTGAGACCGGAAAAACACACAGCGGCCTTGCTGCAGATGCGGCATTGTTCTATGAGGACGGCGTTGTGGATGCGGAATCTCCCCGTAAGACCGCCGGTACGCTGGACAGCAGCATGATCGGCGTGTACGGCACGATCGTTATCGGCAAGGGCAGCAGCAAGGTTGCGGTCGGTGTGATTCCGAACGGCAACAAGACTGAAACTTATGAGGTTGTCAATGCGGCAGCAGATCGTATCGTTACCACGAACGGAACACTGCGTCCGGACCGTAAAACCAAGCTGTACATCAGCCGCGACTATGCCATGGACGAGTATGAAAATGTATGGGCGAACCTGCAGTCCGGCGACACGCTGACCCTGTACTACAACGAGTACGGCGTGCTGCAGCTGATGGCAGTCCTGCCGAAAACGACAGCAGGCGCCGCGCACTCGTTTGTTTACGGTCTGGCGACCTCGCGCCGGATTCCGGCGGAGTATACGATCATCAAAAACGGTGCGAAGATCGACGCGAGCAAGCTGAAAAAGTACGATGTTGTGACGCTCGATGCCGCAAACCGTCAGGCGATTGTTTCGGATACCAGGCTGAGCGGAAAATATCAGACCGACTCGACAACGTACAGCCATCCCTCTCAGGTGAAGATTCTGGGAAAGGACTTTGAGGTTTCCTCCGAGGCGGCGGCAACGTTCAAGGATATGAAGCTGAACGATTACATCACGCTGCTGTTTGACGCGGACGGCAATGTTGCGGCTGCGTACCCGAAAAAGGACGTCAGCGCGGAGATGCAGGGCATTGTAACCAAGATTGGCGCGGAAAAGGCCACGGTCACGCTGACAAACGGTCTGACACTGCGGGATATTCCAATCGCCAAGGACGTAAAAACCGATGTGATGGGTCGTCTTGTTACGGTCAGCCAGTCCGGTGAGGGGGCAGACCTGATTCGCCGCACGCTCTCCGGAAAGACCGCCGGAAACTGGTCTGTTGCGGAGGGCAAACTGGGCAGTAACGCTGTTTCCTCCAAGGTGCGCGTGTATGAGGAGGTGCTCTCCGGCGCACCGCTGAACGCGATCAACGTCAGTGATATTGACCTGACCTCGGTTCCGGCTTCGCAGATTAAGTATACCGTGCAGGATAATGCAGGTACGGTTACGAATATTGTTCTGGGCGATGTCACGGGAGACAGTTGGTACTATGGTTTTGCTTATTCTCGAAAGGAACAGCAGGACTTGGGTGCTGGTCCGTTTGATGTAAACTTTGTTGTTTTACGATACTGGGATACAGCAAAACAAGAAGAAGTAAGTCACAAACCGGAATACCGTGTGCTGACAGTTCCTAAGAATGTGAATGGTGTTCCGATTGGTATTCCAAAGGGTTATTCGACAGATCCTGATGTGACCAATACCTCGCTGGATACGCTCAAGCTGACATTGATCGACACGGTAAAGCCGTCGGCATTTGACGGTTCCTCCGGTGTCCGCACCAAGGACGGCTATTACGAGCTGGCAGAGAACATCGGCGTTTATGTCTCGGAGCAGAACCGGTTTGTTTCGCTGCAGACGGCGAAATCCAACTACACGAGCTTCCGCGTATACGCCAATAAAACAGCGGAAAACGGCGGCAAAATCCGTGTGATCGTCGCTTCGTGATTTGCTGTGTGCTGCGGTTATAGTTTTCTGTTAAATAATTGAAATTGCAAAAAACGGATGCTTCTCTGTACCTGGAGAGGCATCCGTTTTGTTTCAGCTTGGATTTTAATGCAGCTTTCAGGATTTTGAAAACGCCAAATAAATTACAAAAAAACCGCTCTTTCCAACGAAAGAACGGCTTTATCTGGTCCGAGTGACAGGACTTGAACCTGCGGCCTCTTGACCCCCAGTCAAGCACGCTACCAGCTGCGCTACACCCGGATTTGCAACGGTCTATCAAACCTTGCCTAAATAGGATACCAAATCCGGAGGGAAAAGTCAAGTGTTTTGTGAAAATTTCTGCAGGAAATTTGCGTCATGCCGCTTGTTTTGAGCGCCGCCGCACCGTCAACCCCAGCGAAACCGCATACACGCTGAGAGAACCCATCGCAAACACGGCCATTACTATCAAGACGAGCAATCCGTCAGCAGCAGAGAGCGCCCCGGATTCCTGAATCTCCACATCGCACAGGCGCGCGATGTACAGCGGCAGACTCAGCCAATCCGCGAGCAAATACGCTGCCAGAACCGTACCCAGCCACAGCAGCGAATCTTTGACCGGACGAAACACAGGCGTGCGTGTCACGCAACGCGAGAGCAGAAAACCGGTCAGCACAGCGATCACAATCGCTGCAAACACGCTCTCCGTGCGCCAGACCACCGCCAGTGCAGCCAGAAATGCCATCCCATACACTAAGCCGCACGCGACATAATACGCTTTCCTTATCCGAACACCTGATTTCTCTCGGTACAAAAAGAAGCCCGCCGAAGCGGACTCCTTTTCTCATTTGATTACTGAACTTCCGCTGCTTCAACCTCACGCTTTTCCTCCGCGATATGATGCTTATTCGCGTAGCCGGTCAGAATAAGCGTCAGCGCGCCGTCACCGGTGACGTTGCAGGCGGTGCCGAAGCTGTCCTGCAGGGCAAAGATGGTCAGCATAAGCGCGGTGCCGGTGCCGTCAAACAGCAGGATGCCGGTGATCAGACCGAGCGAAGCCATAACCGTACCGCCCGGCACGCCGGGTGCGCCGATGGCAAAAATGCCGAGCAGCACGCAGAACAGGATCATGGTTCCGACAGACGGAATCTTGCCGTACAGAATCTGCGAGACTGTCATGACGAAGAAAACCTCGGTCAGCACCGAGCCGCACAGATGGATGTTGGCGAACAGCGGGATACCGAAATCGACCATGTCCTTACGCAGTACCGATGATTTCTTTGCGCAGCGCAGAGCAACTGCCAATGTCGCCGCGGAGGACATCGTGCCGACCGCAGTGATATACGCCGGACCGTAGTGCTTCACTACTTCGATCGGGTTCTTGCCCGAGTACGCGCCCGCAACTCCATAGAGCAGCGCCATCCAGATATAATGACCGATCATAACGATGATGATGACCTTGATGAACACCGGAAACTGCTTGGTGATCGTGCCCTCATACGCCAGACCGCAGAAGGTGGACGCGATAAAGAACGGCAGAATCGGGATGATGATCTTGGTGACGATGGCGAGGACAATGTTCTGCACCTCGTCAAGCAGGGACTCCATCATTTTGGATTTGGTCCAGGTGATGGCCAGACCGACCATCAGCGACAGCGCCAGTGCGCTCATCACGTTCATGATCGCCGGGATCTCCAGCTGGAACATTACCTCGGGCAGCTCGCGCAGGCCGTCAACCTGCGATACGATCGACAGGTGCGGAATGAGTGTGTAACCGGCTGCCGTGCTCATCAGCGCCGCGCCGACCGACGACACATATGCGATAATGAGCGCAATGCCCAGCATTCTGGATGCGTTGTGGCCCAGCTTGGTGATGGACGGCGCAATAAAGCCGATAACGATCAGCGGCACACAGAACGTGATGATCTGACCGAGCACCTGCTTGATCGTCACGACCACGTTCATCACGGCCTCGTTCGCCACCAGACCAAGCACGATGCCCACCGCAACGCCAAGCAGCAGCTTGAACGGCAGGCTGTTTAGAATTTTTTTCATACCTACATACTCCCTTTGTTTGCGTTGCATCTGGATGACATCGGCGGATTTCCCCTCAGCCTGTCACGCTGCCGCCAAGTTGCCATGTGGACACAATGATATACCTATATGATACAATTTACAGCGCGTTTCGTCAAGGCAAATACGGGAAATGGCTGCGCCAAATAAAAACAGAGCGGTTTTTTTCTGCAATTTATGGTATACTTAAGGCAATACAGAAACACCGACAAGGGAGGCACAACTATGTCACAAACCTTAACCATAACGGCGGAGCAGGTGCTTGCGTCGGCAGAGCGCATCCGAGAGGATATTGTCCGCGACCGGCGGACGCTGCACGCTGCACCCGAGGTCGGTATCGGCCTGCCGAACACCGTAGCCTGCGTCAAAAAACGCCTGCTGGAGATGGGCTATCAGCCGCGCGAGCTGGCAGGCGGCGTCGTCGCGGAGATAACCGGCACCGAGACCGGCCGCTGTCTGCTCCTGCGCGCCGACATGGACGCGCTGCGTGTGACCGAGCAGACCGGACTGGATTTTGCATCCGCGAACGGCTGCATGCACGCCTGCGGCCACGACATGCACGCGGCGATGCTGCTCGGCGCGGCAAAGCTGCTGCGCGAGTACCAAGGTGAGCTGAACGGCACGGTCAAGCTGGTGTTTCAGCCGGACGAGGAAGGCTTTACCGGCGCGAAGGCCATGCTCTCGGCGGGCGTGCTGAAAGACCCGGCACCGCAGGCAGGCTTTGCGCTGCACGTCAATTCGGGCACGCCGTCCGGACTGGTTCTGTGCGGACGCGGCACGTTTATGGCGGGCTGCACGCTGTTCCGCATTACGGTAAACGGCGTTGGATGCCACGGCGCAATGCCGGAAAAGGGCGTGGACCCGCTCAATATCGCAAGCCACATTTACCTGTCGCTGCAGGAGATCATCAGCCGCGAGATCGGCGCAAAAACGCCTGCTGTCGTGACCATCGGCCGTATGACCGGCGGTGAGGCGCCCAATATCATCCCGCAGACCGCGGTGCTCGAGGGCACCATCCGCAGCTTTGACCGCGACCTGTCCGCGCAGATCTTCACCCGCATCGGGGAAATCGCGCAGTGTACCGCACAGGCGTTCCGCGGCACAGCCGTCACGGAAGAGATCGCGTCCGCGCCGCCGCTCAGGAATGACGCTGCGCTGACCAATCGTATGGCAGACCTTGCCGGGGCGCTGTTCGGTGAAAAGCTGGTCTATCGGCTGGACGAGGGCGGCATGGGCTCGGAGGATTTCGCGTCCTACACCTATGATTTACCGTGCGCATACCTGCTTATCGGTGCAGGCACCAAGCAGGAAAATCCTGCGTTCGGTGAGCCGATGCACAACGAAAGGGTCGTGTTCAACGAGGATATCCTGCCGCGCGGCGCAGCACTGCACACATGGTGCGCGCTGAACTGGATGGCGGACGAGGGTAACGCATGAAAACCGAACAACTCTTCATCGAAAACACACCGGCGGTGCTGTACGGCGAGCCGTCGGACACGCTGTGGCTGTTCGTTCACGGACAATTCGGCTGCAAGGAAGAAGCCCTGCCGTTTGCCGAAATCGTGTCTCCGGACGCACAGGTTTTGTCCATCGACCTGCCGAATCACGGCACACGCCAAAACCGGGATGAGGAATTTGCACCATGGACAGCTGCACCCGAACTCACCCGCGTGATGGCTTACGCAAGAGCACACTGGCGCGCGACAAACGTGCGCGCGACCAGCATCGGGGCGTATTTTGCGCGGCTGGCGTTTGCCGCACCGGAAAAAGCGCTGTTCGTGTCGCCCATCGTGGATATGGAGCGCTTGATCTACGACAGAATATGCGCGGCAGGCATTACCGAGCAAATCCTGCGCGAGCGCGGCATGTATCCCGCAAGGGAAGGGGATATGCTCTCGTGGGACTACCTTTGCTGGGTGCGTGCGCATCCGGCAAAGGACTGGCACTGCCCGCAGTACATTCTCTACGGCGAAAATGACAGCATGACCGACTTGGCGACTATCCGCACTTACACGGCAAAATCCGGTGCGGAGCTGATCATCGTGCCGCAAGGCGAGCACTGGTTCCACACACCGGAGCAGCTGGCCGTTATGGCCGACTGGGAACGCAAACATAAATAAGGAGCACAATATGATTCAGGAAATCTGCAAAGACGAGAAATTTTTAGCGCAGAAGGCCGAGCAGGCCACGCCGGACGATATCCAAACCGCAACCGACCTGCTGGAAACGCTCGAAGCGCATAAGGACGGCTGTGTCGGCATGGCGGCGAACATGATCGGCGTGAACAAGCGCATTATCGCGTTCGATAACGAGGGAACGTATATGGTGATGTTCAACCCGCAAATCGTCAAGCAGTCCGGCGGCTATGAGGCCGAGGAGGGCTGTCTGTCGCTGACCGGCACGCGCAAAACGCGCCGCTGGCAATCCATCAAGGTGCAGTACCAGAACGAAAAGTTCCAGACGAGACTGAAAACCTTCACCGGCTGGACCGCACAGATTATCCAGCATGAGATCGACCATTGCAACGGCATCATTATTTAAGGAAAAAGCAAAACGTAAACCAACGCATACAAAAAGGCACACCAAACGGTGTGCCTTTTTTCTGCCGTTCGCGTAAGCGCAGGCAGCGGCGTACCGCAGTACGCCGATTCAATTCCCTGAAAAAGTCCGGCAGAGCCGGACTTTTTCTCCACTGCCCGTGTCGCAGCGGCACGGCCTCGTCCGTTGTGCGGACGAGAGGGGGATATCCCACAAAGTTTCTACGGAACTTTGTGGGTATCTAAGGGGGACAGCGTCCCCCTTAGAAGAAGGTTTAGCCCGGCGGCCAGGTCATATCCCGTCCGGAAAGGACGTGGAAATGCAGATGGAACACGCTCTGACCCGCCTGTTCTCCGATGTTGGAGACCACGCGGAAGCTGTCCATGCCGCGCTCCTTGGCAATCTTCGCAATGACCTCAAAGCAGTGCGCTACAATCGCGCTGTTGGACGCATCAACGGCGGCCACAGACTGGATGTGCTGCTTCGGGATCACGAGAAAATGCGTGGGAGCCTGCGGGTCAATGTCGTTGAAGGCGTAGCAGAGGTCGTCCTCGTACACCTTGCTCGACGGGATATCGCCCGCGATGATTTTACAGAACAGACAATCTTCCATGGAATGATCGCTCCTTTCTGAATGGGTGTGCCGCGGGAGGATTTCCCGCGGTTTTGCCCTGATTTACGGTTTACAGCATTGCTTCAACAATGTTGTTGACAGCTTCGAGCGCTTCCTCCAGCTTTGCCGGATTCTTGCCGCCTGCGGTAGCGCTGTCCGGACGGCCGCCGCCGCCGCCGCCAACGATCTTGGCAACTTCCTTGATGATCTTGCCGGCGTGTGCACCCTTCTTAACAGCTTCAGCGCCGCAGACACAAAGCAGGCTTACCTTGTCGCCGTTGACTGCGGAGAGAACAGCAACCATGTTGTCCTTTTTGCCCTTGATGTCGTCACCCATGGTGCGCAGCATGTCGGCAGATGCGTCATCCAGCTTGGTGGCAACCACTTCTACACCCTTGATGTTGCGGGATACGTTGAACAGGTCAACCATCTGCATTGCAGCGACCTTTGCGCCCATCTTCTCGAGCTTCTTGTTGAGAGCACGCATATCGTTTACCTGCTGCTCAATCTTGGCAGACAGCTCGTTCGGATTGGTCTTGAGTGCAGCAGCAGCCTCGTTGAGAACAGCCTGACGGTCGTTCATCAGCTTGAGGACAGCCTTGCCGGTAACAGCCTCGATACGACGCACGCCTGCGGCAACAGAAGCCTCACCAATGATCTTGAGCGAACCGGCCTTGGCGGTGTTGTCCAGATGCGTACCGCCGCACAGCTCGATGGAGTCGCCGGCCTGTACCACGCGGACGGTCTGGCCGTACTTCTCGCCAAACAGCGCCATTGCGCCCTTTTTCTTTGCCTCGTCGATGCTCATTTCCTCGGTGATGACCGGGCTGCCAGCCAGAATCGCATCGTTAACCATATCCTCGACCTTAGCCAGCTCCTCAGCGGTCAGCGCTGCAAAGTGGGTGAAGTCGAAGCGGATATGATCGTTTGCAGTGTAGGAGCCTGCCTGCTCAACATGGTCGCCGAGCACGGTGCGGAGCGCCTTCTGGAGCAGGTGGGTGGAGGTATGTGCACGGCAGATGGCCTGGCGGTAAGCCGCATCAACGGAAGCCGTAACCTCGTCCTCAACGGACAGCTCACCCTCGGTGACAACGCCGATGTGCATATACTTGCCGTCCTTGGTCTTCTGAACATCGGAAACGGTCATTGCGCCGTTCTTACCGGTGATAACGCCGTGGTCACCGATCTGACCGCCCATCTCCGCGTAGAACGGGGTGCGGTCAAGTACAACGGTGATCTTCTCACCCTTGGCAGCTGCGCCGGAAACCTCGCCCTCGTTTACGATAGCCAGAATCTTTGCGGACTCCTCGAGGGTGGTGTAGCCGTCAAATGCGGTCTTGATGGACTTGTCCAGCCCCAGATCCTCGCTCTGCCAGCCGAGGTCGCCCATCTTCTTGCGGTCCTCGCGGGCACGCTCGCGCTGCTCGTTCATCAGGCGGTCGAACTCCTCGCGGCTGGTGGTCATGCCCTGCTCCTCGAGTACCTCAAGGGTCAGGTCGATCGGGAAGCCGTAGGTGTCGTACAGCTGGAATGCATCCGCAGCGGACAGCTCCTTGCCGTCGGAAGCCGCGATCTTGTCATTCAGGATAGCCAGACCGCTGTCGATGGTCTTGTTGAAGCTGGCTTCCTCGTTCTCGATAACCTTGTGGATATATTTCTGCTTCTCCACCAGCTCCGGATATGCGCCGCCGGACTCGTTGATAACGGTGGAAGCAACGTCGGACATAAACGGCTTGTCAATGCCGAGCAGCTTGCCGTGACGAACGGCGCGGCGCAGCAGACGGCGCAGAACGTAGCCGCGGCCCTCGTTGGACGGGATAACGCCGTCGCAGATCATCATAACGGTGGAGCGGATGTGGTCGGTGATAACGCGCAGGGAAATATCGGTCTTGTCGCTCTCGCCGTAGTGCTTGCCGGCGATCTCGGAAACCTTGTTGGTGATATTGCGCACGGTGTCAACGTCGAACAGGGAGCCAACGCCCTGTACCACGCACGCCAGACGCTCCAGACCCATGCCGGTGTCGATGTTCTTCTGCTTCAGCTCAGAGTAGTTGCCGTGGCCGTCGTTGTCGAACTGGGAGAATACGTTGTTCCATACCTCCATGTAGCGGTCACAGTCGCAGCCGACGGTGCAGCCGGGCTTGCCGCAGCCGTACTCGGGGCCGCGGTCGTAGTAGATCTCAGAGCACGGGCCGCACGGACCGGAGCCATGCTCCCAGAAGTTGTCCTCCTTGCCGAAGCGGAAGATACGCTCCGGTGCAATGCCGATCTCCTTGTTCCAGATCTCGAATGCCTCGTCATCGTCAACGTAGATGGACGGATACAGGCGATCCGGGTCAATGCCGACCCACTCCGGACTGGTCAGGAATTCCCAGCTCCAGTGAATGGCCTCGCGCTTGAAGTAGTCGCCGAAGGAGAAGTTGCCCAGCATCTCGAAGAAGGTGCCGTGACGGGCGGTCTTGCCAACGTTCTCGATATCGCCAGTGCGGATGCACTTCTGGCAGGTGGTAACGCGGTGGCGCGGCGGCTCCTGCTCGCCGGTGAAGAACGGCTTCATCGGCGCCATGCCGGAGTTGATGAGCAGAAGCGACGGGTCGTTCTGCGGGATGAGCGAAAAGCTCGGCAGGCGGAGATGACCCTTGGTTTCAAAGAAACTGAGGTACATCTCGCGCAGCTCGTTGAGTCCTCTGTACTGCATATAAATTGATTCCTCCAAAAAAGAATTTACGGAAATAAAACAGAAAATGAAAAAAGCCTCCGCCCGGACTTCAAGGGCGAAAGCATGCTTCCACGGTACCACCTTGATTTGAATATGGGTATGCCATATCCATCTCGGTAATCCGGTATCGGGGATCGGACGGTCTGTTTCAGTTGCAGACTGCTCGGAAGTGGCTGTTTTCCGCACCGGACAAGGACTTGCAGCGAATGTCCTCTCTCTGAAGAACGGCGGATGGAAAACTCGTTTCCTCATTGCATTTTCTGTATTGCGTATCTATTATGCCACTTTTGCGGGCAGTTGTCAACTGAAATCGCGAAAAGTTGCGCTCTGCGGAGTGTGCGGGGGTGACGCCGTACCCACGGCGGGGGCAAAAAGGAAGGGACACCTGCGGTTTGCCCGTAGGCTGCTAAACCTTGTTCCCGCGTCGTGCGCGGATTAAATGAGTGCCCTTCCTCTTTGAACTCCTGCCTTTCCCTTGTTCAGATAGCACGGCGAAAATCGGAGACCGGCAACCGCTCCGAAAATAGGGAACGGCAGAGGATTTTCCTCTACTACGGACGGACTGCCTTCGTTGTCCGTCCTCTTGAGCAACCTGTTCGCAGTGTCAGATACCGTTCTGCTACACATGTGATTTCATCTGCGCAGGCGCGACATACCCGTGTCGCGCAACTCGTTTGCACGTTGTTACGCCCGGCCCCCTGCGAATGTAGGCGTTCGGCAGCATTTATTCTCGCAGGCCCTGTCTATAACAACGCGCTAAAGAATTGTGCGGCACTGTTATGCCGCACCCAGCGTAGAGTTGCCCGTATGTGTAGCAGTACGCTATCTGTGAACTGCGAATATTTTATGAAATAAACGCAAGAGTAACCCGACTGCCGTTCCCCATTTCGCAGCGGTCACATGTCGGCAATCTGCGCCAGACTAAGAAATAAAGGGAAA
>ENA-ORTQ01003579-ORTQ01003579.1-human-gut-metagenome-genome-assembly--contig:-NODE-3579-length-11542-cov-2.267346_pt1 | contig 11542 bp, 7 predicted proteins | sample MGYA00241912_ERZ509188 | MGnify/ENA primary metagenome ERZ509188 (study PRJEB26280, sample SAMEA2338849) | human gut metagenome | biome: human gut; feature: human-associated habitat; material: faeces...
TGAGTAACAACAATAATCATCCTTTGGGCAAAGCACCTTGGCTCCATGTAATCATCTCTACGGGCTTTGGAAGTGGATTTTTCCCCGGAGCACCCGGAACATTTGCAGGCTTCATTGCGCTGGTAATATGGTATGCCCTTTATCTTGTTTTATTTCCAACAACTCTCTTTTGGGTTACACTTGCTTTAATCGTAATCACAACTTTTGTTGGTGTATGGACATCAAATGTTATGGAACGATATTGGGGAACAGACCCGCGTGCGGTTGTCATTGACGAATACGTTGGCACATGGATTCCTTTATTAGTTGCCCCTACTTTTGAATACACTTGGATATTTGCAATAATCGGCTTTGCCTTATTCCGCATTATTGACATATTCAAACCTTTGGGATGTCGTTGGTTAGATCAAAATGTAAAAGGTGGATGGGGTGTCATGCTTGATGATATATTAGCAGGTAGTTATGCTCTTATAATTGTAATCACAATTAAATGTTTCTTGTTTAGATAATTATAAAGAAAGTTGGGTTATAATTTTCTTGAAAAAGGATGTTTGTGTTTACGATATAAATTGGGAATTTGACTCCTAAAGTTGCTATCAGGAAGATAAGAACTATAATTAAACCTCAGAAATAGTTTCAAAGAATAGTCGAATATACAATGAAACAGGATAGATACAACCTCAACAGATTCATTGAAGCACAAGATAAAATATATTCGAAAGTCTTGAAAGAATTACAGGAAGGACTCAAACGTTCTCATTGGATGTGGTATATCTTTCCGCAGTTCAAACATCTTGGGTATTCTTATAACGCAAAGTTCTGTGGGATTTCCTGTAAAGACGAGGCTACTAAATATCTAAGTAATCCAATTTTAGCCCAGCGATTAAAAGAAGTAACCGAAATAATACTGAATTTACCTACCAACAATGCAGTTGAAGTATTTGGCGATATTGACAGCCTAAAACTTTGCTCATCAATGACACTTTTTGATTTTATATCGCAGAACGACGTTTTTGCTCGTGTTATTGAAAAATACTTCAATGGCCACAAAGATAACAGAACATTAACGATATTATCATCGTATGAATAACATGTTTCAAACTGCACTTATCAAAAACAAAATGCTCGGCTGTCTTTATGGACAGGCCATAGGCGATGCTCTTGGACTTGGCTCTGAGTTTATGAGTGAAAATGACGTAAAAAAGCATTATCCTAATGGATTATGCAGATACGATCAAATTATCCAAGATGAGCATAGATGTAGATGGGCAAAAGGTGCATGGACGGATGATACCGACATGATGCTTTGCATTATGACAGCGTTTAATGGGCAAGATTTTAATTGCCATACTGTTGCTCAAAACTTCAATGATTGGTTTCATGGTGAGCCTCTGGGAATTGGTGCCCATACTTTCAAAGTGTTATGTATGGCCGATTATGTAGATCAACCAGAAATGTGTTCTAAATTATGGTGGGACTTATCACATCAACAAAGCGCAGCAAACGGTGCTTTAATGAGAACCTCCGTTGTTGGTCTTGCTCGGCATGACATTGATAAACAAGCTGAGAAGATCTGTAAACTTACACATTATGACCCTCGTTGTGTAGGTTCTTCGGTCATAGTATCTTCTATTATCCATAATTTGGTGTGGTATGGCAAATCAATTACTTATCAGGACATCAAGGAACTTGGGAATCATTATGACGAAAGAATCGCGGAATGGATAGACCTTGCCTTTAATAGCACTGATATATCTATGCTCGACTTGGATGAAACATATTCGATCGGTTATACACTCCGAACATTGGCTGCTGCGTTATGGTGCTATTGGCATTCCTGTTCATTTGAAGATGGACTATTGTCTATCGTTAATGAAGGCGGAGATGCAGACACAAATGCAGCTGTTGCATGTGCCATTCTTGGAGCAAAATTCGGGTATGACAACATTCCAAGATACTATATTGAGAATCTACATAATGAAAATGAATATCGAGATAAAGTATCACAATTCATCAAAGCTGTAATCAATGAAGATTAGTACGATAGCAAAAAGATGTATTTGGGGCATATTGGCAATTATCATATTGCTAATAGCTATACTTTGCGGCAGTTATTATGTTGTCGTATGGAATGCCATTGGGCAGACTTTTGAATCGGTGGATTCTGTACCTCGTAATAAGGCTGGTTTATTATTGGGCACATCTCCTATCACACCGCAAGGAGCGCACAACTTCTATTTCGCCAATCGCATTACAGCTGCCGAAGAGTTGTATAAATCCGGCAAGATTGATTTTATCATTGCGAGTGGTGGGGATTATACTAAGGCCCAAAAGAATGGATGCGATGAACCGCAGGCAATACATGACTCCTTAGTTGCCCGTGGTGTGCCTACTGATAGAATTATATTAGATTATGAAGGAACAAGAACTCTCAACTCCATAGTAAAGGCAAAAGAGGTTTATGGACTTGACAGCCTTACGCTGATTTCACAGAAATACCATAATGAGCGAGCAATATATCTTGCTGATAAATATGGTATTTACGCAATAGGCTATAATGCAGCCCCATCCCATATACGACGTCGCAGGGTCAAAAACACAATACGTGAAATTTTCGCTCGTCCCAAAATGCTTTGGGATATTCTGACAGGCAAAAGACCGAATATAAAAGAAGATTCCATACATATTCCGAATGTAGATGAGTTATCTAATGAAATGGAATATTATCTCAATTCTGTCAAAGGACATAAAGAAGAACCAATGATTATTGGCAACTTTACTGGCTTTGGAATTGATACCATATATGTGAAAGAAGAAACTAGTGACATTCACGATATGTATGAGGGATATAAATTTTACGCAAAGTCTAACAATCCGATATTACCGATTGTTGAAATGTATGGATGCGAATATGCTACTCCCATGCTTGTTTATGAAGGGGATGTTGATGGCGATGGAAAAGACGAATGGGGGTATTTACATACTTGGTTGAACAGTCAATTGCGGCAGTATCGTATTTATTCTTTTGATACTAAAAGTAAAACTTGGAAACATCTATATTATGGGGATTTACTTGACACCCCGGAATATGTTAGAGCAAGCGGTGTTGACATTGTAGAGAAAGGTTCCAAGCCGGGCTACATAAAAATAAATTATGGCACATGGGGAGTCGAATGCGAACTTAGAGATACCATTGTAAAAGCGACCTATACACCTATTTCTAAAGATGCTTGGTAAGACTTATGCTGAATGAGGTGATTAAACTTTCAAAATAGTAGGTGTTCTGCATAAATTATATGGTATTTATTCCAGAACTTTCACACTTGTCTATTCCGGAATGACCGATAAATCAGAAAAATAGCATATCTTTGCATTCTTCAATGTATAACACTAAATATAATAATGCAAACAAGGCTATTCCGCAAAACGATAACCTTCGGCTACATTCTTATTGCAATGCTCATTGGCGGCATTGCATATACCAGCTTTTATGAATGGCGAAAATTAGAATCTCTCGAAGAGGAAAATAGACATATAGATAAGTTCCGCCTTCAGTTACATGATGCATATGTTCAGATGATAGAGTTCTCTCTGCTTGGAGAAACTATATTGGAATGGGATTACTATGACTTGGAGAACTACCATTCTCAACGTATGTCGATGGATAGTATATTGCAACGCTTCAAAGTAACATATCCATCAGAACGAATAGTTTACGCTATTTGTTGAAAGATAAAGAGCGACAGATGCGTCTAATTGTGCAAGTTCTTGACGAGCAACAAACCCTAAATGAGAAGATTGCCCGTCAAGTACCTGTAATTGTTCAGAAAAGCGTACAGGAACAACCGCAGAAGCCCAAACGGAAAGGATTTCTCGGTATCTTCGGCAAAAAGGAAAAGCCAAAAACGACTGAAACCACCACAATGCTGCGTTCCTTCAATCGGAATGTAATGGCTGAGCAACAAGCACATAGGAAGCGATTGTCGGAATATTCCGACAGCCTTGCCTCCCGAAATGCAGAACTCAACCATCAGTTACACGTATTTGTCTCCCAGATGGATGAGAAAGTGCAAGCTGACTTACAAAAGCGTGAAGACGAAATAATTGCGATGCGAGAACAGTCATATATCCACATTGGCTGTTTGACGGGATTCGTTCTCATGCTGTTAATCATATCCTATCTTATCATACATAGAAATGCTAACTGCATAAGACGATATGAGAAAAAGACTGTAAAACTAATAAGGCAGCAAAAGTTATCTATCCGGCAAAATGATGAACTGATTGCCTCCAGAAAGAAAGCTGTGCATACTATCATACATGAACTACGCTCGCCTTTAACTGCGATAATCGGTTATGCCGAGATGATAGAAATGGAGAATGATACAGATAAAACCGGGACATACATTCATAGCATTCGCCAATCTTCTGATCGTATGCGTGATATGCTCTGTACTTTGCTGAGTTTCTTTCGTTTGGACAATGGTAAGGAAGAAGTTAAGATTTCTCCTTGTAGAATTTCTGCAATCACACATGTTCTTGAAACAGAGTTTATGCCCATTGCCATGAACAAAGGAATATCCCTTACCATAACGAACCATGCGGAAGCAGTTATATTGACAGACAAGGATCGTATCCTGCAAATCGGCAATAACCTTCTGTCAAACGCCGTCAAGTTTACGGAAAGGGGTAAAATATCTTTAACAACGGATTATGATAATGATATATTGAAAATCATTGTCGAAGATACGGGTACTGGTATGACCGAAGAAGAACAACAACGGGTGTTCGGTGCATTTGAAAGACTGTCAAATGCCGCCACAAAAGACGGTTTCGGGTTGGGTTTGTCCATCGTACAACGCATAGTGGCAATGCTTGGAGGAACAATCCGTTTGGAAAGCGAGAAAGGCCAAGGCAGTCGCTTCACGGTAGAGATACCCACACAATCTGCCGAGGTATTGCCGGAACAACCATATCAGAGTCATGTCCGCAACAATAAAGTGTATCGCGATGTTATTGCCATTGACAATGACGAGTTGCAGCTCCTTATGCTGAAAGAAATGTATGCCCAAGAAGGAATACACTGCGATGCCTGCACTGATGTATTGGATTTGATGGAAATGATACGCAACAAGGAGTACCATCTGCTCTTGACAGATTTGAATATGCCGGAGATAGACGGTTATGAACTACTTGAGTTGTTACGCTCATCGAATGTGGGTAATTCAAAGAGTATTCCGGTTGTTATAACAACAGCTTCGGGAAGTTGCAACAAGGAGGAACTTTTAGAACGGGGATTCGCCGGATGCCTGTTCAAACCGTTCTCCATATCGGAACTGATGGAGGTATCAGACAACTGCGCGACAAAGGAAACACAAAATGACAAACCGGATTTGTCCACCTTGTTGTCATACGGTAATGAATGCACCATGCTGGAAAAACTGATAACAGAGACCGAAAAGGAGATGCTGGCGGTTAGAGAAGCTGGAGAACATAAAGACTTTCAAGAAATGAAAGCACTGGTACACCATCTACGTAGTTCGTGGGAAATACTCCGCGCTGATCGTCCGTTAAGAGAACTTTATAGTCTGCTTCATGCAAATACAGTTCCAGATGATGAAGCGTTAAACCCTACCATAACTGCCGTGTTGGATAAAGGAGCAGAAATTATCCGGCTGGCAAAAGAAGAAAGGAGAAAATATGACAATGGATAATACTAAAATAATCGTGGTAGAGGACAATGTTATCTATTGCGAGTTTATCTGCAATCTGCTGGCAAAGGAAGGATTTCGTACCCAACAGGTCTATCGCTTATCAGAAGCTAAAAAACTTCTGCAACAAGCCACGGAAGATGACATCGTTGTTTCCGACCTGCGTCTACCTAATGGCGACGGCATAGACCTGTTGAGGTGGATGCGCAAGGAAGGAATGATGCAACCATTCATCATTATGACCGACTATGATGAAGTACATACAGCGGTGGAAAGCATGAAACTCGGTTCGTTAGACTATATACCCAAACAACTCATAAAGGAGCGACTAATCCCATTGCTTCACGACATACAGAAGGAACGGCATATTGGGCAAAACCGTATGCCCATGTTTCCTCGTGAAGGGGTGGCATTTCAAGTCATTATGAAAAAGATAAAAAGGGTTGCCCCAACCAATTTGAGTGTGCTGATATTAGGAGAGAATGGTACGGGAAAGGAGCATATCGCACGTCACCTTCACGAAAAGAGCAAACGGGTAGGAAAACCGTTTGTGTCGGTGGACTGCGGGTCTATTTCCGTAGGACTTGCACCCTCTGCTTTCTTTGGTCACGTGAAAGGGGCTTTTACTGGTGCCGAATGTACTCAGAAAGGCTATTTTTATGAAGCAGAAGGTGGCACGTTGTTCTTGGACGAAGTGGGTAACCTTGCACCGGAAACACAGCAAATGCTGCTTCGCGCTTTACAAGAACGGAAATACCGCCCCGTAGGTGGCAAAGCAGACAAAAGTTTCAATGTCCGTATCATCGCAGCTACCAACGAGGATTTGGAGAAGGCTGTGGATGAAAAGCGTTTTAGACAGGACTTGCTGCAACGCTTGCATGACTTTGAGATAATCGTCCCGCCTTTGCGCGATTGTCAGGATGATATTATCCCATTGGCAGAATTCTTCCGTGAGATAGCCAACAACGAGCTGGAATGTAACGTAACCGGCTTCGATGCAGAAGCCAAGAAGACATTGAAAACCCATATATGGCGGGGCAATGTCCGTGAACTTCGCCAGAAGGTTATGGCTGCCGTGTTGCAGGCACAGATCGGAGTTGTCACGAAAGAGCATTTGGAACTTGCCGTGACGAAACCGACCTCTACCGTCAGCTTTGCCCTGCGCAATGATGCGGAAGATAAAGAGCGGATCATACGTGCGTTGCAGCAGGCTAACGGGAATCGTAAGATAGCCGCTGAATTGCTCGGAATCGGGCGTACAACACTGTATAACAAGTTAGAAGAGTATGGATTAAAGTATAAATTTCAGCAATCATAGCCCGCAACTTGCCGAAAATAGAAGTAACGGTTAAACCGGATTATTCAGCGAAGATAAAAAACGTCCTGTGATAAAAATCATGGGACATTTTGATGTGTATCCGATTTTTATTGCTACTTTTGTACCAAGACGAGAGACATTGACAGCAACTCACAGCAGAACGTAGAAATAGACAGGGTTGCCAAATCATTACCTCATTTTTACCTTATCCTCAGAACTGCTTGCTAATAAAGTGGTTATAAAAATCTTCCAGAATTATGGAAAAAAGCAGACATGGGGCTTTTGTGTATGCACAAAAAGTCTTAAAGCACTCGTTATTTTTATTTTTACTCATCAATTTATTAAGTATTTCGCCGGATATTTCGGCATCAACAACTCTTTTAGAGCAAAAGTACACGTTGAATTTATCTTTTAAAGACGCCCGTTTGGAGCAAGTTCTGGATGCTATTATGAAACAATCGGGTGTGAAAATAGCCTATAGTAGTGATGAACTTCAAAAGGACCGGGTGGTATCGGTGGATATCCAGACTTCTGATATTTTGACAGCATTACGCTCTGTATTGGGAGACGGTTATTCTTTTAAACAAATTGAGGATTATATCGCAATCGCCCGGAAAGAGATATCCGATTCTTCGGATGTCATCAATAACACTGTTATTGATGACAGGATTTGGACTATCCAAGGACAGGTTCTTGAAAATTCAGAACCGCCTTATCCATTACCAGGAGTGAATATTCTGATTAAAGGAACATCTCTAGGGACCATTAGTGATGGTAATGGTTATTTCACTATTAAGGCAAAGAGAGGAGATATTTTGATTTTTAAATATTTAGGGTTTAAAGATTATGAGTATGTTGTCTCTCGTGCTATAAGCAACTTGACAGTCTCTTTAAATTCTGACTCCGAAGAATTGGATGAAATTGTGGTAACAGGTATTTCGGAAGAAAAAAGAGTGAACTCTGTTTCTGCCGTATCTTCTTTAGATGTGACAAAAAACTTGTCGACCAAACCGATCACATCTTTGTCCCAGTCGCTGCAAGGTGGAATCACAGGGTTGAATGTGACACAAAGTTCCGGTTTACCGGGGGCAGATGCAGCTGCAATAAAGATTCGTGGCATTTCGACTTTGGGTACAAGTGATCCTTTGGTGCTGGTAGATGGTATTCCTATGGACATGAATCAACTGGATCCGAATACGATCGAGAGTGTGACTGTTTTGAAAGATGCGGCTGCTTCTGCCATTTATGGTGCTCGTGCAGCAAATGGTGTGATTGTTGTGAAGACAAAACGTGGAACTCCTGGTAAGATCAGCATTTCCTACAATGGTTATGCAGGTTTTCAACAAGCGACCTATCTACCAGAGTTTGTTAACGCGGCAGATTATATGCAAATGGTAAATGTTGCGAATGCGAATGTAGGAGGAGCACCGATCTATTCTCAAGAAGCAATTGATGCGACGAGGAGCCATTCGGATCTTATCAAATATCCGGATACAGATTGGACTGACTATATGTATCAGACCGGTATGATCCAAAGCCATTCCGTCTCTGTATCCGGAGGAAGTAACCTTGCTCGTTTTGCCTTGACTGCCAATTATCTGGATAATGAAGCCTTGATTGATAACGCAGGTTATAACCGTTTGAATATTCGGGCAAATACATCAGTCAGTTTGTTGGACAATTTGTCGGTCAATATGGATTTTAATTCGTATCGTACAAACAGGCATGAGCCTTTGCAAGCCGTGCTTAATTATTTGTATACAACACCTCCGAATACGGTAATCCATTATCCGATGAAAGAAGGAAGTGATATTTTATATTATGGAAATCGTCCGGAGCAGCGGAATCCAGCAGCTTTGATGGAAAAGGGGGGTGTCCGTACTTATTTAGGAGACAATATCAGTATTAATATTGCTCCGCGTTGGGAAATTATTCCGAACCTGATTGTCCGTGGGCAATATTCTTATCGAATAAGTAGTGGAGCAACAAAAGAAGAAAGAGATGCTTATAACTTTTTCGATTATAATTCAGGTTCTTTTCTACAAACTTGGGGAGCTATCCATAATGCATCCAAAAGTCGTTCCAGTTATTATTATTTAGGGGGAACCGTTGAATATACCTTGGAGAAAAATAAACATCGGTTATTTGCTATTGGTGGGTATAATCAGGAACTGACAAATAATGGTGACTGGGATCAGTGGGCTATGAGTTCCTTCTTTGCAAAAGCAAATTATACATTTGATAACCGTTATTTGTTGGAAGGTACGGTGAGACGTGACGGTTCCTCCCGCTTTGGACCGGGAAACAAATTTGGAGTGTTCCCCTCTATCGGTGCTGGCTGGAATATTCATGAAGAGGCATTTATGAAGTCGACGAAAAATTTTTTGAATGAATTCAAACTGAGAATGTCTTATGGTTCATTAGGAAATGAGAATATCGGACTTTATAAGTATCAGACATTGATAAATGCGGGAAATGGTAATGAAACGGTCTTCGGGAATCCGGATATAACTTGGGAAACGGTTCACATGTTGGATGTAGGAGCTGATATCCGTTTGTTTAAAAACTTGACCGTAACGTTCGATTATTATAATAAGTTGACGACAGATATGATCATAACCCCACCTATTTCTTATATCGGGGGAATCAGTGCAGCACCCTTGAATTCGGGCAAAGTCCGTAATAAAGGGTGGGAATTCGATGTGAGTTATAATAAACAGGTCACTAAAGATTTCGGATTGAATATACATGCTGGTTTGACACATAATGAAAACAAGATAGAAGATCTTTTTGGTGCACCTTATGATAATGGAAACAGGATTCATCAGATAGGGTATGCTTTGAATAGTTACTTTATTTATCCAACGGATGGTCTGTTGCAAGAAGACGATTTTACGAAAGATGCTGCAGGAAATTGGATTCCCAAAGAAGGTGTTGTGATTTTTGATGGACAGAAACCGGGAGATATCCACTATTTGGATACAGATGAGGATGGTAAGATCACAACGGATGACCGTGTTATCAGTGGAGATGATCAGCCAGATTTGAACTATTTTGCTAATATTTCTTTGAATTATAAAAAGTTTGACTTTGAAATACTTTTCCAAGGGGTTACAGGAGTTGATGGTTATTATTCTGGTCCCTATGCCTATGGATTGAATACATCCGGTGACGGTCAGACACCGTTAGCAGTTCAAACAGATTATTGGACTCCGGAAAATCCGACTGCAAGATATCCTCGTTTGGCTCCTAATTCTTCTTATGGGAATAATGATCATACATCAGATTATTGGCGTTTTGACGCAAGTTATTGTCGCGTTAAATATATTCAGTTTGGGTATACTTTTGACCAAATCGGATTGAAAAAGATTGGAATGTCTAATATTCGTTTATATCTGAATGTGCAGAATCCGTTTACAATTGCAAAAGAGGATTTGGTTGATCCGGAAAGTCGTGGACAAAGAGGCTCTTATCCGTTGGTTAAGACCTATTCGGCAGGTGTAAGTTTGAATTTCTAATATAATGATAAAGTAAAGATGAAAAAATATAGTAAGAAAATAATGAAGGTAATCTGTCTGATTGCCGTAATGATAAGTTGTTGTGGATGTGAAGATTTTTTAACACGTAATCATCCGACTGAAATATCAGATGATAAGTTTTGGGAAACGATGAATGAATGTGAAAATGCTTTAGGACAATGTAAGTTATGGATGAAAGGAGGGCAGTCTGAGACAGAGTTAGGATTGATGTTTTTGGAGGGTGCTACAGACAACATGTATTTCTTTGCTAATTTTGATCAACGTATAGTTCAATTAGGAAATGGCTCTTTGGTACCTCCTACTAAAAACAATGATCCAACAAGTTGGGAAGTTGTTTTAGATCAGTGGTCTAATAGTTATACTTATATTCGTCGGTGTTGCCGATTCTTGGAACATGTTGATAATGCCTATTTTGCAGATGAATCGGAAAGAGCACGTATGAAAGCGGAAGCACGTGTGTGGCGTGCTTGGTATCACATCCGCCTGCTGAATTATTATGGACGGCATGACGGGATTCCTATCGTGGATCATGCTTTGAATCCAAGTGATATTTACTTGGCGCGTAATACGGTACAAGAATGTCTGGATTTTATCAATCGTGAATTGGATATGGTTATAAATTCAGAAGATCTGCCGTTCGTTTGGGATGAAGGGCGTCGGAGCAGAATGTCCAGATCGATCGCTTTAGCATTAAAAATGGATGTCAACCTGCAATTTAAACAATATGAGCAGGCAAAAGCAGCAGCAAAGGCGTTGATCGATTCAGGGGAATTTGAACTGTATTATACATCTTCTCAGGATAATGATCCAGGCAGGAATTATCGGGATTTGTTCCGTTATCTCGGCGAACAAAATAAGGAAAGAATATTATTTAGAGACCAGGGATGCAATGATATTTGGTTCCGTAATATGGGGACAGTCATGGGGGGGGCAAGGTGTAAGTGCCCCGTTGAAGTCATTGGTTGACGTTTATG